>ENA-USUJ01000141-USUJ01000141.1-human-gut-metagenome-genome-assembly--contig:-NODE-141-length-56138-cov-6.815772_pt1 | contig 56138 bp, 47 predicted proteins | sample MGYA00250061_ERZ773398 | MGnify/ENA primary metagenome ERZ773398 (study PRJEB29103, sample SAMN06111992) | human gut metagenome | biome: human gut; feature: ankylosing spondylitis patient; material... | reverse complement strand
GAAGACTTTTTTGAGTCTGTCAACTATCTCGTCTTCGTCGTCAACGTCGTAATTCTCGACGAAATATCTGCCTTGCGAGCGTTTGAAATCGAATTTCAAATCGCCGAGCGAGTGCTTGATGTTCTTGATAAGAAGGCTCTCGAAATAATCTCTGTTTTTTCCTTTGAGAAAAATCTCTCCGTATCTGATGATGATGACTTTTTCCATTATCTATCCTTATGTTTTGCTTGATTCTTTGGTTATACGCGTTTATATCCCGTCAGTTTTTCAAGGCTTGATTTTATTTTTTCGATTATGAAATCTATGTCGTTTTCGTCAGTTTCGTACGATATGCTGAAACGGATTATACCGTCTTTATGATTTTCGTCAAGACCGAGAAGAGATTTGAATCTCGATTCGTGATGCGATGAGCATGCCGAGCCGATTCCGACGAGTATACCGTCGTCTTCGATGTCGTGAAGAAGCACTTCTCCGCGAACGTCTTTGAATGCGACAGTCAAGATGTTGGGCGCAAAGTTTTCATCGCCCGATATTATCTGCACGTCGTCAATTCCCGAAAACAGTTTTTCTTTAAGTTGCGCTTTGAAAGCGGATTTTTTTGCAAAATCGGAATCGAAATTTTTCATGCAGATTTCAACCGCTTTTGCAAAGCCGAGTATACACGGTGCGTTTTCCGTCCCCGAGCGGAACCCTTTTTCCTGTCCGCCACCGTAGATAAGCGGTTTGATAGGCGTGCCTTTTTTGACGTAAAGCGCACCGATACCTTTCGGTCCGTGAATTTTGTGTGCGGAAATCGTGTACAAATCAATTCCGAGAGCGCGAAGATTGACTTTGATTTTGCCGAAAGCCTGCACGCCGTCACTGTGAAAAACTGCGTTTGGAGCAACCTTTTTTGTGAGTTTGCAAAGTCTTGCGACGTCGTTGATTGCACCTGTTTCGTTGCTGACGTGCATAATCGACACAAGCGCAACGTTTGGCGTAAGTAAATTTTTAAATTCTTCAACGTTGACGCTTCCGTCAGCGTTTATTGGCGCATACACAACGTCGTACCCTTGTTGTGCAAGTTGTGACGCACCGTTGATTATGGCGTCGTGTTCGCCAAGCCCCACAATAATACGACTTCCTTTAGGCTTTCTGGTGCAAAAAAGCGCGGTGTTGTCCCCTTCGCTTCCGCCCGACGTGAAATACAACTCTCCGTCGCCCGCGTGCAAAGCGGACTTGATGCTTTCCCTTGCGTTTTTGATTTTAACGGACAACGCAACCGACGGCTTGTATAATGCCGACGGATTGAAAAAATCATTTTTGCTTTCTTCCGCAATCAAGTCGGCGACTTCGGGATATATTCTCGTCGTCGCGGCGTTGTCAAGATATATAAGTTTGGTCATATTCATTATTTCGATGATTTATCGAGTGTTTTTTTTCGTGTCGTTTCGATTTTGCAATCCGTGTCTCAAAAGAGATTCCAAACACTTTTTGTTTAGGTTTGTTATTTATTTTGCAAACTTAGATGTTCGTCCAAAAGCGCGATCATATAGTCGTCGGGCATAAAAGCAACCGTCTTTTTTACTCCTTCGGAGTTGAAAGTCAGCGAATAAACGCCTGCGTCGTATGCGTTTTGGCAATATAGTCCGTCAAGACTGTCGCTCGTGTCTGTCATAATTCCAAACTCCGTCACGTCTTTTAACAATATGCTTGCAAGGCGTTTTTGACGATTTACGACGTCCTTTCCAACGATTGTAAGCCGAGTTTCGGACAATTCGTACAAATACTCCTTTTTTATGTCGTTGTAAAAATGGAGATTTACGACTCCGCCCGCAAAGAAAAATGCAAAAGCAATCATAAAATACCAACTGTAAAACACGCTGAGCATAATAAAACCGAGCGAGAACAGAATGGCAAATATTCCTGCCCATTGCATGATTTTTTTATTTTTCGGCACTTCGACGTCAACCGAACATGAGTACTGAGCAACCATCATTTCACCTTGTAATAGTCGTCTTTTTTGACTTTTGTCGTGAGTTTTCCAAACGAAACCTGCGCTTCACCGCGCTGATTTATCGCAACCAGTTTACCTTTCTTTTGCAAGGATTTGACAAAAACGTTGTCACCGATGTGAAGCGGCGAATCATCTCTTACGTCTTCGACGACTGCTTCCTGCTCGTACTCGGCCTGAAGATTTTCAAGTTTCTTCTTGAGTTTTCTCGCGTCGAATAAATCTTTATCTTCGATTTGCGGTTTTGACAAAATTTCTTTTATCTGTTCAAGAACGTCGTTTGCTTCTTCAACGCTGTTTTCGATGAGACGTTTCGTTTCTTTGCGGATATTCTCGTCAAGTTTTTCGCGTTTTTCGGCGATGCGTTTTTTCTCCGCTTCCGCATCTTTCAAGGCTTTTGCCGCATTTTCTCTGTCTATGGACGCTTCGCTCACGAGTTCGGCCGCTTTCATACGCGTTTGCTCCGCAGCGGTCAGAACGCTGTCGAACTGGCGTTTTTCAAGAGAGATTTTGCTTTTAGCGTTGTCGATGATTTCGTCGGATAAGCCGAGTTTCTTTGCAATCGCCAAAGCGTTTGACGAGCCGATTGCCCCCATAACGAGTTTGTACGTGGGACAGAACGTTTCTGCGTTAAACTCCATCGACGCGGCAACGACGCCTTTCGTTACTAGCGCGAATTCTTTCAAATCGTTGAAGTGCGACGTGACGAACGACTTGCAACCGACTTTAATAAGGTGCTGAGCAATGCTCACTGCAAGTGCTGCGCCTTCACCGGGATCTGTGCCTGCGCCGAGTTCGTCGAAAAGAACGAGAGATTTGTCCGTGATTGCGTCAAGAATGGATATCGTGTTGCGGATATGAGACGAAAACGTTGACAAACTTTGCTCTATGCTTTGTTCGTCTCCTATATCGCTGTATACGCCGTCGAATATTGACAAATCGGCCTGTTTTGCCGGAATATATAGTCCGCTCATTGCCATAAGCGTGAACAAACCGACGAGTTTAAGCGTGACCGTTTTTCCGCCCGTGTTCGGACCTGTTATCAAAAACAGTTTTTCATCTTTTTCAAGAGAGAGTGAAACGGGAACGACTTTATGTTGGTCGATAAGCGGATGTCTGCCGTCACGGATATGGATCAGGCCGTCGTCGTTCAGCGTAGGTCTGACGGCCTTATATTCGCGTGCGAGTTGCCCTTTTGCAAAAATCATATCCATATCGACGATGATTTCGTACGACCAGGTTATGTTGTCCGCGCTTCCCCTAATGATTTCGGAAAAATTGCGCAATATGCGCTCGATTTCCATCTGCTCGTTGACGAGTTCGACTTTCAGTTCGTTGTTGAGCTCCACAATTTGCATCGGTTCTACAAAAAGCGTTGATCCCGATGCCGATTGATCGTGCACAAGCCCCGGTATCGTGCCTTTGCAATCGCTTTTCACGGGGATGACGTATCTGTCGCCGCGCATTGTGATGATACTATCCTGCAAATACTTGGAATATTGCGGCGAAGTGATGAAAAGTTGCAATTTACTTCTCACGTTGTCGTTGAGTTTGCGGATACGGATTCTAATCTGTCTGAGTTCGTTCGTTGCGTTATCGGCAACTTCGGTTTCACTAAGAAAAGAAGCGAAAATTTTGTCTTCTAAAGGCTCGTTTTCGTAGAGTCTCGCCGCCATATCGAGAAGAATCGGGCAATCTTTCACTTCGAGAATAGTCTTTTTTAGGCGTTTTGCACAGCGTAAAGACCTGCCGACTTTCATAATTTCGGGAATTGACAGCACCGAACCTTTCTGCGCTTTTACGAGTATTTCCGACAAATCGTCGACTGCAAACGACGGCGATATGGAATACTCGAAAAGGACTTTGTCCGCTTCTGCCGTTTCGTCAAGTGCGTCTTTTGCCTGAGATATGGTTTCAAACGGCACGAGAGATTTCGCCTTTGCTTTTCCGCCTTGCGATTGAGCGAATTGCGAAAGTCGTTCGAGAATTTTCGGATATTCGAGTGTATTCAGACTTTTTTGATCGAACATAGTATTTCATTTAATCATATCGTTGCAACGAAATTTTTGCTTTTGCAACGGTAAGATTTTGTATGTTTGTTGTTTTATATCAAATGATATAATATTGTTTTTATCGCAATTATTCACTGTTTAGTCGAATTTTTCGATAACACACACACGTACGTTTGCAAAAGCGGAATGTGCGTTTTTCATCGTATTCCGCTTGCAAAAGTTGACGTTATCTTATTTTTGCTCCGACTTTGCGTTTAAGCACGTTGAGTATGCGTGCCATTTCCGTTGCGATTTCGTCGTCGGTAAGCGTACGTTCCAAAGATGCGAACGAGAAACTCATTGCAACGCTCTTTTTGCCTTTTCCTATTTGTTCGCTCTTGTAGGTATCAAACACTTTCGCGTCGCAAAGATGCTTGATTTTTGCGTCTTTCACCGCTCCTATCATATCGCCTGCAAGTACGTCTTCGTTTACGACGACTGCAAGATCTCGTTCGATGTTCGGGAATTTGGAGAACGCAACGTATTTCTTCTTGTTGAGCAATTTGTCGCTGAATATCGCGTCGAGCGAGATTTCCGCAACGTACAAGCGTACGTCAACGCCGTAATTGTCTGCAACGTCGGGATGAATTTCGCCAAGGAATCCAACCGAATTGCCGTTTACAATCACTTCCGCGCTTCTGCCCGGGTGCAAGAACGGACGAGTCGAGCGTTCGTATTTAACGTCAAGATGCAATGCTTCAAACGTTCTTTCAAGTGCGCCTTTGAGCGTGAAGAAGTCCACGTCTTCACCGTACATACCGATGCAAAGTCTTTGTTCTTCCGTCGGGAGTTCTTCGAGCGGAAGAGATTTGGGAAGATAAACGTTTGCGATTTCAAAGAGTTTTGCCGCCTTGTTGAAGTGCGTGATGTTGTATGCAAGCGTTTCTATCATGCTGTGCGTGAGCGTCGTGCGCATTACGCTGAGTGCTTCGCCGAGCGGGTTTACGAGTTTGATTGCGTTGCGTGCCGAATCGTTTTGTTCGAGTTTGAGCTGCGAAACAAACTTGGGTGACGTAAACGAATATGTGACGCTCTCCGACAATCCGCATGCCGAAAGCGTGTCTTTGACAAGGTTTGAGAATTTCATTCTGTCGCCGATGCCGCCTTGCGTGAGCGATGCATATTCAAAGAGAGTCGGCTTGATGTGCGAATAACCGTAAACTCTGATAAACTCTTCTGCAATGTCATTGACGCCGACGATGTCTTCTCTGTCTTCTTTCACCTTTGCGATAAGGCATTTATCGCCTTCCACAACTTCGATTCCAAGTCTTTCGAGAATGGTGATAAGCGTATTCTTCGGCACTTTGCAGCCGAGAATTTCCTGAAGTTTTTTGGTGGTGAACTTGATTTCTCTCACCTTTTGATAATCGACTTTGACGTCGATAAGACCGTCTACAATGTTGCCGCTTCCCGATTGATAAACGAGAGTGAGCGCACGCTTCAAGCCGTATTCCTGAGATGCGAAGTCAATGCCCTTTTCGTATCTTGCGGAACTGTCCGAGCGCAAGTTAAGCGCACGGGACGTACGTCTAACGTTGTCGCGGGCAAATTTTGCGGATTCGAACACGACTTCCGTCGTATCGTCCTTTATGCCGCTGTTTTCTCCGCCCATAACGCCTGCAACCGCAACGGGACGTACGCTGTCGCAAATCACGAGCATACTCGGATTGAGTTTGTTTTCTTTTCCGTCAAGCGTCATAATGCTCTCGCCGTCTTTTGCGTTGCGAACGACGATCTGACCGCCTTCGAGTTCGCGTTTGTCAAACGAGTGCATCGGTTGTCCGATTTCGGTGAGAACGTAGTTGGTTATATCGACGATATTGTTGATAGGTCTGATTCCAACCGCTCTCAATCTGGATTTTATCTTTTGCGAAGACGGGAAAACCTTGATATTTTTCACGCCTGCCGCCATGTATCTCGGGCAAAGGGTTTGGTTTTCAACGTCAACGGACACCATGTCGTTCACACTTCCGCCAACGGTTTTATAATCGATTTCGGGTTCTCTACAAGAAGTTTTGAGCGCGACTGCGACTTCTTTTGCCATTTTATAAATACTGTTGCAATCGGGTCTGTTTGCCGTGACGGATACGTCGAGAATCACGTCGTTGAATCCGAGCGCGTCAAGAGCGTTCATACCGAGCGTCGTGCCTTCTTCAAAGCGGATAATGTCGCCCATCTTCTGTCCCTGCACATCGTCTTCTGTCACACCGACTTCTTCGAGTCCGCAAAGCATACCTTCCGACATAACGCCGCGAAGTTCGCCTTTGACGATTTTGTGTCCGTCCGCAAGATTTGCACCGTCAAGCGCAACCGCAATAGTTTCGCCGCCCACAACGGGAACGTTGGTGACGACTTGTATGGCCTTCGTGCCGACGTCGATTTGCGTGACGCGCAAACGGTCCGCATTCGGATGCTTTTCGACATTCACGATTTTGCCGACGACAATGGAAGTGGCTTGTTTGTTTTGATATATAATGTCTTCGACTTCGAAGCCGATTGCTACGAGTTTTTTAGAAAGCGTTTCGGGAGATACTTCCACGTCAACGTAATCTTTGAGCCATGAAATAGGAACTAGCATTTTTCATATCCCCCCTTAGTTGAATTGTTTGAGAAAACGCACGTCGTTTTCGTAGAGTAATTTGATGTTCGGAATGCCGTATTTTATCATTGCGATACGGTCGATGCCGAAACCGAATGCAAAGCCGCTATATACGCTGCTGTCAATTCCGCACATATCGAGAACCGCCGGATTGACGATGCCTGCGCCGAGAATTTCGACCCAGCCTGTGCCTTTGCACACTCTGCATCCTTTGCCGTGACACATAGAGCAAGTCACGTCAACTTCGACGGACGGCTCTGTGAACGGAAAATACGACGGGCGCAAACGCACTTTCGTATCCTTTGAGAAGAGTTTTTCGGCAAAAGTCTGCAAGCAACCTTGCAAGTCGCCCATGGTGATATGCTTGTCGATTGCAAGTCCTTCAAACTGATTGAAAATCGGGCTGTGTGACGCGTCGTCATCGCTTCTGTAAACCTTGCCCGGAGAAATTATGCGGATAGGCGGTTGTTGCTTTTGCATAATACGCGCCTGCACTGCCGACGTTTGCGTGCGCAAAACGATATTGTCGTTGACATAGAACGTGTCCTGCATATCGCGTGCCGGGTGGTCTTTCGGGACGTTGAGAAGTTGGAAATTGTAAAGGTCGCTTTCGATTTCGGGACCTTCGGCAACCGAAAATCCCATGCTCGTGAAAATCTCGATTAGTTCGCGAGTGATGAGAGTGAGCGGATGAAGAGTGCCGAGTTCCTTTGCGCCTGACGGCAAAGTTACGTCGATTTCTTCAGCTTTGAGACGAGCGAGTTTCTCTTCCTGCTCGATTTTTGCGGTCTTTTCGTTGAGTACGCTTTCAACGGCGTTTCTCAATTCGTTGACCATCTTACCCATATTCGGGCGTTCTTCTTTCGGGACGTTTGCCATATCTCTCATAAGAAGGGAGATTTCACCGCTTTTTCCGAGATATTTGACTCTGACGTCGGCAAGCTCGTGGCTTGTCGTCGCCTTTTCAATCATCTCGAGAGCGGCGATTTTGATGTTGTCCATCTTCTCTTTCATAAATTACTCCTATTTGTGCCTATGCGCATATACGCGCATACGAATAAAATACTAAAAAATATGATAACAATATAAACCGAATAAGTCAATCGCAAAACGCAAAAAGGGGCGAGTTTCGTCCCAAAACCGAGCAAATAAGCAAAATCGACTGTAAATTAAGTGTTATTCCACAACAACTGTGAATCGCGCATGAATTTTCGGAAGCCTGATGTAACTAGTGCCTTCTATCTTCGTGTCGTTGAGATATATCTCTCTCTTTTCTCCGCGGCAGATATGCAAATCATAATTTACGCCGTTTTCGCAAAAAGTGACGTCCGCCGAGTTCACTCCCGAGGGAAGATGCGGAGATAAATGCAAAATTCCGTATGCTGTGGAAATGCCGAAATTCATAGGTGAAAATTTGTATATCGGCTCAAAAGTATTCTCAAAATCAATGATTTTTGAAATACTATCGATTGATTTTGACTTTTTATTATCTCCGAAATATAGATTCATTAGCAAATCGGAACGTAATGCCGCTCCCAAAAGCGACGTGTCTTCCGATTGCGAAAACGTAGCGAAAAATTTGCCTAACACTGCCATTCTCTTCACTCGTGCGTGTCCCGAACTTGCGGTGTCAACGTATTTTTCAAGACGTATGGCGTACATAAATTCATCGAGATTTTCCTTGTCGCTGAGTTTTGAAAGCAAAGATAAAAAATTTATCTTGCACTTCTCTTTCGCATTTGAAAAGATCGGGAATTTATCGAGAATTTCAAGTGGAGAATACAGCTTTGAAAAGTCGTAATTGAGAACGTCGGCTATAGACGTCAATACGTTTACATATGTCGAATACAATTTGTCTATGACGGTAACGATGTCGTTTAGTCCTGTCGATACCGAATAATTTGCTTCTATCGCACAAAGGCTCAAAAACAGTTTTGACTTCGAATACTTTGAAAACTTCTTATTTGTTGCGCTCAAACCTTCGTCACCCACGTATTTACTTGCGATTTTCATAACTTTCGCAATCGCATGCAAATCTTCGTATATGAAATACAATTTTTCAAGCAGAACGTACAAAAACGCCTGTTTCATTGACATAATTTCAAGGAAAGTAAGTGTTCTAAGCTCGTTGTGGCGTTCAACTGCCGCTTGCACTCTGTCGCCGTCAAAAACGAATCTGTCGGACGAGAGACAAAATGACGCAATCAGCGTTGCGCGCGCTTTATTATCAACAGAAGGCAAATCGCACAATTTTTCGAAATCTACTTTTTCCAGCATCTGCACGGGATTTTCGTCTTGTAAAAAATCGTCGAAAATTCCCTTATACTTTTTTCGTTTAAGCAATAATCTACAAAACGAGATACCGCGTAAATACTTTTTGGCGTTTTGCGTTGCGCTGCCTTTGGGAAGCGGCATACTTCTGACAAATTTCTTTGCTTCTTCGTTAAAATCATTGTCGGATATGAAAATCGCAAATCGATCGCGTTCTTTCGTGCGCGTAATTGCGTAAAGCACTATAAAAAAAACGAGAACGATTGCAGTTATTGCGTACACCATGCTCGAATTGTTGCCAAAACGGCAAGTTTTCAATCTTCCTGCCGAAAAATACAGCAAATTAGGCGTTTTGATTGATTTATTTTGAAATTTGTGTTTTAATCTTCTTGCGAGTTAGCCAGACGGTCGCATGAAATATTTGAGGAAAGTCCGAGCATCATAGGGCAAGGGTGCCGGGTAACTCCCGGTGAAGGCGACTTCAAGGACAGTGCAACAGAAAGAAACCGCCGCGCAAGCGGTAAGGATGGAAAGGCGAGGTAAGAGCTCACCCGCAATTTGGCGACAATGCGCGATGTAAACCCCACTCGATGCAAGAACGGGAGTACGAAAAGCGGCCCGCAAACTCCCCACTTCGCTTGAAACGTGCGGAAACGTACGTTCTAGATAGATGACCGTCCAATACAGAACTCGGCTTACAGACTAATCTCGCACATGAAAAAAGGAAGGCGCAAGAACCTTCCTTTTTCAATCCCGTTAACACTCATATTTTATCCTATAAACATGTTTCGTTTCAAAATATTTGCAAGACAAACTATATATTTGATGTAAAGTTTTATATGTAAAAGCGGCATTACGATGAAATAGAATGCCGCTTTTTTATGTTTTAGTTTAGAACAAATCGATTTTTCTTTTGCAAGAGATTTTTTTTGCATCTTTGGATAGGGCTTATTTTACAAGAGACTTTTTGTATCTATCCGCCCACGCTTTCATCTCTTTTGCGTGTGGCACTGCAAATTGCGAATAATCGTTGCCGCCGATAAGTCTTGCCACTTCGTCCGTATCGTCTTCGAGCAAATTGATGTGCGTGAGAGTTTTGCCGTTCTCCGTAGATTTTGCAATCAGATAATGATTGTCAGCCATTGCGGCAAGGCTCGGCATGTGTGTAACCGCAATAACTTGCCTGTCACGAGATATATTGCACATCTTCTCGGATACGACAGCCGAAATATTGCCGGATATGCCCGTGTCGATTTCGTCGAACACCATAGTGCCGATACCGTCGACGCCTGCAACGATATTCTTGAACGCAAGCATAAATCTCGACATTTCGCCACCCGAAATTATCTTTGCAAGCGGTTTCATAGGCTCCCCCACGTTTGCCGAGAACAGAAATTCGATAGTGTCTGCGCCGTTTGCGGATATTTGGTCAACGTCGTCTGTGGTGACAAAATCCACTTTGAAGGTCGAACCGCCCATGCCCAAATCTTTAAGCTCGCGCGTGATGTCGCTCTCAAACTTGTTTGCGACTTCATGTCTAAGCTCGGTGAGTTTTCGTGCAGATTTTTCGAGATTTTTCTTTGCGCTCTCTATTCTGTCTTGCAGTTCTTCAACCGTTTGTGCCGCCCCCGAGAGCAATTCCGCTTCTTTTCTTGCATCTTCGTAGAATCTTTGCAGATTTTCAAAGTTTCCGCCGTATTTGTGCAATATGTTGCGCACGACTTCCAGTCTTTCTTCGATTTTTTCTGCGCTTCTGGCGTCAAAGTCGAGTTTTTCAAGCATATCGGACAACGTGTCGGCAATGTCCTTAATCTCGATTTTCGCGTCGTCGAGCCTATCGATAAGCGGACCGATACTGTCGTCGTATGCAGATATAGTTCCGAGAAGCGACGAAGAATTCTTTATCGACGCACTCACGGAGTTTGAATCGTATCCGTCAAGCGTATTCTTTGCTTCGCCGAGTGCGGAAAGGATTTTCTCCATGTTGCGAATACGTTTGCGCGCTTGAAGAAGTTCGTCTTCTTCACCGTCTTTTACGTCCGCCTTTTCGATTTCGTCAATTTGGAAAGTGAGGATATCAAGTTTTCTTTCTCTTTCGCTCTCGTCACCGAAACGCGACAATTCACGCTTCAGAGATGCGTATTCGGCGTGATAGTTTGCCACGTCTACTTTCACTTCTGCGATTTTTGCCGCGCCTATATCGTCAAGCAGTTTTATGTGATTTGCGCTTTTTAGAAGCGACTGATGTTCGTGTTGACCGTGAATGTCTACGAGCAATTCCGTGAGACCTTTCAGAATTGACAAGGTTGAAATTCTGCCGTTTATTCTGCATTCGTTTTTTCCGTCAACGCTCATTTTTCTGCGAATGATGAGAACGTCTTCACACTCGACACCGATATCGTCGAGATATGCCGAAACCGACGGATTGAGATAATCTTCAAACACTGCCTGAACGATCGCGTGGTCCGTGCCATAGCGAATAAGCGACTTGTCTGCTCGCTCGCCCAACACAAAATTGAGCGAGTCTATGATGATAGACTTGCCCGCACCCGTTTCACCGCTCAGAATGTTCAAGCCGTTTTTGAGTTCCAACTCCAACTTATCGATGAGCGCAATGTTTTCAATTGTCAGTTGTGCTAACATATATCGAAAAAATTATCAGTTGTAAATGCGATTTGCTTCGAGAAGGTCTTCAAGACGTCTGCGAATGGTGTCAACGTGTTCAACGCCGTCAACTGCAACGAAAATTGTATTGTCGCCTGCAACAACGCCGAGAACTTCGTCGTAGGAAAGTTTGTCGATGAGTTCCGCCGCAGGACCTGCGCTGCCGATTTCCGTTCTCAAGACAATCAAATTGCCCGAACTCTTGATAGAGATAACGGTGTTTTTGAACATATTGAGATATTTGTCTGCAGCCGACGTTTCTTTGGTCTGTTGAGCGGCGTATTTATAATGTCTGCCGTCTGCGGAAAGGGTTTTGATAATACCCATATCCTTAATGTCGCGCGAAACGGTCGCCTGCGTAACGTTGAAACCTTCGCTGCGTAAATAATCGACGAGTTCTTCTTGAGTGTCAATGTCGTGTTTGGAAATGATGTCCAAAATCTTGAGTTGACGATTTGCTCTGGCCATAATAGTCACCTTATCCTTCGGTGCACTCCGTAGTGCCCCACCTGTTCATCTTTTTAAGTAGTTTTTTATAAAAATCGTCTTCGCCTGAGCGGACGAATTTTGCCGTTTTTGAAGATTTTTCGACGGTTACGACTCCGCCTTTTTCAAGCGTATACGTGCTGTTGCCGTCAACGCAAACACAGGCACAATCACCTTTAACTTTGAGTTCCACTTTGGAATCCGCACCGACAACCAACGGTCGTGAATGTAAAGAGTGCGCGCAAATCGGGTTTATCACAAAAGCATACACGTTCGGCGCGAGAATCGGACCGCCCGCCGACAACGAATATGCCGTCGAACCGGTCGGAGACGAAACTATTGCTCCGTCGCTGTGGTACGAATCGACAAATTTGCCGTCAACGTACACGTCTACGTATATGGGACGTGACGAAAGCGAACGAATCACAACTTCATTGAGTGCGCGTTCTGAAATTCCGCTCGAAGACTTCACGCAAAGAAGCATTTTTTCGGTCAAATCGGAAGATTTCAACACGGATATAACCGATTGCGAATCGACGTCTTTTTCGTATTCCGCCAAAAAACCGAGATTGCCAAGGTTTACGCAAAGCAAAGGAATATTCTTGTCTGCAACCGCCCTTACGACTTCGAGAACCGTGCCGTCTCCGCCGAAAACCAACACTTCGTCTTCGTCGGTAATTTGAGACGCGTCATCGAGAACAGACAAAGAAAAGCTGCCGTCTCTTTCGATGTCGGCAAGCACGTGAGCGCGTATTTCGCTCGATTTCATATCTTCTTTGGTGATGACTGCAAGTTTCTTTTTCATAATGCATATGCATTATACATCAAAAAAAATGAATATTCAAGCATAATGGCGTTTTTGTTTATAAAAATTGCATAAAATTTACAAAATATGCAGTAACTCGAATTTACTTTCATATTTTACGCATGTCGTTATTTAAGATTATTCATTATTTTGTGAGATTAAACGGCGCATTTTGAGTGATAGAGTTGACATATTATCGTCAAATTGTATAATAAAAGTATGTTATATCTACTTATGAGCATAACCGAATTTGCAACAAAACTCGTATCCGCACTGTCGGGTATCGTTTTGGCAATCATAATTTTGGTCATAATCGTCACGGCAAAGAACAAAAAAAGCAAAGAACCGCTCGTCCCCGCAAAAGCCAAGAACGGTCAAAATGCGGATGCCGACTGCAAGGACAAAAAGAAGAAAAAGTCAAAGAAAGGCAAGGATAAAACAGGCATCGATAGCGAAAATTCGCATGGTGCCGCAAACGAAAGCAACGCCAACGCCGACGCAACCACCGCGGACAATGCAACGGACAAAGCAAGCGACAACGCTCAATCTGCAGGTGCTCAACAAAAATAATTTCAATCACACTTCACTTTGCGATAACAATGATTATTGCAAAAAATCAAAATCAGAGCCATATATACAAAAGCGACCAAACGGTCGCTTTTGTATTAAATAAAATGACAATTTTAGTTAAATTAAAATATATCACATGATATAAAAGTACTAATCAGTGGTATTTTGAGACTTTTTGAGATATAAGAGATATTCCACATTTTTATACTCGTATCGTATTGGCGATATTGTCAAGCCCAGGATTTCAAAGCCGACAGAGATTGCAAACGAACGCACTTTTTCTATTGCGTGCTTGCGGAGTTTTTCGTCGGTGACTATACCGTTTTTGTTGAGTGCCGAACGGTCGAGTTCAAATTGCGGTTTTATAAGCACTATCGCTTCACCGCCGCTTTTTAGAACGCGATACATTTCTTTGAGAACGTATTCGAGTGATATGAAACTCAAATCACTGCAAAGAAAATCAACCGTCGGGAAATCCTGTGGCAATTCGCGGGCGTTTGCACGAAGAAAATCAACCTTTCCGCTATTTAGGAGATTTTCCGGTAATGCGCATTCGGCAACGTCAACCGCTATAACACGCTCTGCTCCGTGGCGAAGCAAACAATCCGTAAATCCGCCGTTTGAGCAACCTATATCGGCACAAATCTTGCGTTGCACGTCAACGGAGAAGTCTTCAAAGGCTTTTTCGAGTTTGTATGCGCCTTGCGATGCGTAACCGTCGTCGTTTTTTACTTCGATTACGTTTTTCTCGTCAACGTCAAGCGAAGTTTTGCGTGCAATCTTGCCGTCAACGGAAACGCACCCCGTCTTCACAAGATTTTCGGCGTAGGTGCGTGATTTTAGGTTGTATTTCGTTTGAAGATATTTGTCGAGACGCATTATTGTTTGTCGCCTTGTGATTTTTGTCTCTTATCGGTTTTCTGTTGCTTGGACGCATTTTCAACCTTGCTGTCCTGATGTTTGTCGAAATTATCGTTTTCAGAGCTCTTTTCGTGCGCCTTCTGCTCTTGTTTCGCTGCTTTTTCTTTCTGTCTGATTTTGCGTTCGTCTTTTGAGAATATCGCAATAACTCGTGCAACGAACATGACGAAATCCTTTGAATTGCTTATTGCGATTCTCTTCATAAACGCTTTTCCGCCGATTGTGAGTGCGGATACTATTGCCGAAACGGCGATAGAAAGCACGATTTGCCACGTCTCGGTGAGTTGCATGGCGATTTTTACAACGAGAGCCGCAGAACATGCACCGGATATAATGCTGAAAATATCGCCGATTATGTCGTTGCATACGCTTGACACGGTATCGCTGTTTTTCACGAGATTAAGCGCGGTTTTCGCCCCGTACACTTTGCGCGAGGCCATAGATATTATCGGTGTTACGTCGCAGGAAGTAACCGCAACGCCTATTGCGTCAAAAACAATACCCGAAATAATCAGGAACGCAAGCAGCACAATAACGATAATAAGTTGATCGGCGTTTTCTACGAGATTGCTGATGTACGAAAAAAATGCGGATAAAACGAGCGAGATTATCGTTGCTTTTATCCACCAGAGATTGCGCTTTTTCTTCACAGGCTTTTTCTTTTTGTCGGCGTCCTGGTCTTTTGCGCTTTTTTGTTTCTGCGTCGCAACGTTTGCTGAAACTTTTTCAATCAAAACGTTTTTTTGAGCATCTGCCGCGCTCGAATCGTTCTTTTCTCCGTTTTGAGCAAAAGAAGAAACGCCATTGCATCGGGTGCCGTCAGATTTTTCGGATTGAGTTTGGTTTTCTTGGAAATTCGATAAACCGTCAGGCGAATCCGGTGACGGTTTTTGAGAAGATATATTTGAAGCGTCCGCTTCGTTTTGAGATTGATTTTGCACAAAGCACCTCAAAATTTTAGTTAAGATAAAATGGTGGCAACAACATGGGTAAACCTTGCGCCATAGGTTCGGTAGGTTTTCCCTGCATCGAAACTCGTCGTCGCCGTCCGAGAAGTTTCCTATCACTCGACGCATCTCAAAGAGAAACCGAATCGCCACTTAGAGCACACTATAATCCCCACGCTGTCTCGATTGAACAGTCTAGAAGATTTCCTTGACAGATCCCGCCCGCCCTTATCTTTTTTTGCAGCGTGGATTTCATCGGGCAATCACCGTCGCGTATTGGCCATACGAAAAGGCGTGGTTCCCGATTCCCTGCACGTCACTCAAAGCAGGCTACACTGTACACAGCATTTTTACACACCGCATATCAGGTTTCACCCCAGTCAGTAGACCGATGTTACGCCGATCCACCGAGTTGGGTCTCCACGGAGATTGGTACGGGATTTGCATGCCGTTGCAAGCCGCCCAAAATCCTTAACTCCCAGCAACAGCCCCAATTTGGGCAAAAGAAGCCGTCACCAGAAACTTCATCGATATGCCCTTCGGCGATATTTTACCCCCGCCTCCGAGTCGGTGAGATCTGACTAGAATACTGCACCACCATTGTGATTATATTATACATTTATTAGAAAAAATGTCAACATACAACTATATAGCGACTGAAAAATTTAGATTTTATTAAGATTTTAACTGTTTATCGTCACTTTTTCGATTTTTTCGATAAAATCGTCAACTTTCGAACGAGAACAATGCGTAAGTGCAAGAAGTTCGTTGAGTGAAAGATTTGACAATCCGTCGGCATAAGATTTTGCATTTTTGAGCACTTCCCCGTTCATTTGCAAGCCGAAAATGGGGGTAACGGATATACCGCTTTGTTTCGTGCCGATAAAGTCGCCTGCACCGCGCATCGAAAAATCAACTTCGGCAAGATATTGACCGTCGTTGCTCTTCTCAAGCGTGGACAAACGTTCGATAGCCTTTTCGCCTTTGTTTGAAGAATAAAGTATGCAATTTGCAGGCGAGCCGTCTCGACCTACTCTTCCGCGCAACTGATGCAAGGACGCCAGCCCGAATCTGTCGGCGTTCAGTATTAGGATTTCGCTCGCTTTTGTGTCAATGCCAACTTCAATAACCGTCGTCGCAACCAAAAGACTGGTTTTTCCGCTTGAAAAATCGCGCATAGCGGCTTCTTTTTCGTCGTTTGAGAGTTTTCCGTGCATAATCGAGCAGGCAAAACCGTCGAAATAACCGCCATAATCGCGCATAAAACTCTCGATTGACATCAAATCGTTGCCTTCTGCGTCAACTATCGACGGGCAAACGATAAATGCTTGTTTGCCGTTTTTCAAACTGTCGATAATTCTTTTGAGAGCGTCGTCTATATCACTCGTAACCGTCGTTTTCACGTTGGTTTTTGCGCTTTCTCTTTTTTCTATGCGCGAAATGGCAATATCGTCGTAAAACGTCAAAGCCATAGAACGCGGAATGGGAGTTGCCGTGAGACTTAAAACGTCGCACGCCCCTTTCTTTTCGAGTTTTGCCCTGTCGTTCACACCGAAACGATGTTGCTCGTCTATTATTGCAAGGGACAAATTTTTGTATTCGACATCTTCGGAAACGATTGAATTCGTGCCTATTATACAATCGATAGAGCCGTCTTTAAGTCCTGATAAAATGCGTCTTCTATTTCCTGTCGTCGTAGAACTTGTAAGCAGTGCGAAATTTATGCCGAGCGCATTCGCAATCTTTGCAAATTTTTCCGCATGTTGTTTTGCAAGAATTTCCGTCGGAGCCATAAGTGCGCATTGCTTATGAGCAAAAGAACACAAATATATGGCAAAAAAAGCAACGGCGGTTTTTCCGCTTCCGACGTCTCCGCTGACTATTCTTGACATATTAAACGGAGAAACCAAGTCTTGCATTATCTCTTCAAACGCTTGCGTTTGTGTTTTTGTCGGTGCAAAACCGAGTGCTTTTTCAAAGTTAACTATTCTAAAATTTGAAAGATTATAGAATACATTTCTTAATTTTTGCGAATTGTCACGAAGTTTTCTATAAATAGACAACATAATCGCAATATCAATCGAAGCAAGCGCATTCACTGCTCTTTCTGCCGTCTGAACATTGTCGGGGCGATGTGCAAGCTCAAAACAAGTTGCAAGATCTTTGCTGACTTTCGACAAGGTCGAATCATCATACTTTACGTTTTTGAGAGTGTCGAGTGCGGAATATACGATGTTCTTGTATGCGTTTTGTCCAAAAACGCCGCGGAGCGGATACACCGTGTATATGCCGTCGAGTTTTGAAATCTTCTCTGCTTTTTCAAGGGACGGATTGACAACCGAAAGCGAGCCTATATCATTTGAAAGTCTTGTGAGCAATCGATAGTTTTGACCGATTTCGAAACTGTCGTGCAAAAACGGCATGTTGTAAAAAGTGGATTTGAAGAAAATGCGATTGTCGTCAAGATTGTCCGAGAACGTGACAAAAAAGCTTCTTTTGCCGCGCAAGGACACGGCAGACACTTTTTCCACCCTGCCTTCAAAGAGCGCAAGCTGCCCCGGCTCTGCATCCAGCACTTTGACGGGAGTTTTCAAGTCTACGTATTTTCTCGGCAAAAATGAAAAGACCTCGAACACGTTGTTTATGCCAAGGTCATGAAGTTTTTTTATCGTGGCGTCTCCAACGCCTTTTACGTCTTTTAACGTCAACATACTATGTATTTTTGTCGTTTCTCGTTGACCGCGATATGAAGGATATTTCCTTTTGTATCGGACAACTGCTTTTTATTCGGCAGAAATGACGTAATAATAATGCGGTTGTCCGCCGTAATAGCAAGCGGTTTCCACGTCGTCGAGTTCTTCCGAAACTTTTGCCATAAGCGCTTCGGCTTGCTCTTGTGTTACGTCTTTTCCGTAGTACACGGACACCATATCTTTGTCTTTTGCGACTTTCTTTATGGTTGCCAAAGCGGTTTCTTCAACGTCCTGACTTTTCGCAACTATGCGTTTGTCGCAAATGCCGATGATATCGCCTTCCTTGACGGAATATCTGTTCATTCTTGTCGAACGCACGGCGTGAGTGACTTCTGCGCACTCGACACCTTCGATTGCGCCGCACATACTGTCAAAGTTCTCTTCGCAAGTCGCATCGCCGTCAAAAGCGAGAGATGCGGCTATGCCCTGCGGCATATTGGTGGTTGGAATCACGTACACTTGCGCCTTTGCAAGCTCTTTGGCTTGGTTTGCGGCAAGAATGATGTTGGAGTTGTTGGGAAGAACAAACACATTCTTTGCATGAGCGTCATTGACCGCTTTCAAGATGTCGTCAACCGACGGGTTCATGGTCTGACCGCCTTCGACTATTATGTCAACCATAAGGTCTTTGAAGATGTTTGCCATACCGTCGCCCGAGCAAATTGACACGAGCGCATAATCTTTGAGTTCGACTTCTTCGGCTTTTTGGTCGTTGGCATGTATTTTGCGGTTCTGCTCAACCATGTTCTCGATTTTCACGCCGTCGAGTTCACCCAGAGTCAACGCCATTTTAAGCGCGCGATCGGGATGATTTGTATGAACGTGAGTTTTGACAAGGTCAACGTCTCCGATGACAAGCACGCAATCGCCTATCGTCATCAAATAGTCGCGGTATTTGTCAATTGACGCCGTTGTGACTTCGTTTTTAAGGTGCGTAATGAAATATTCCGTGCAATACTGGAAAGTGATGTGTTCGTAGTCGTTTTCAAGCGGGTCGAAGTCGTTTGCCGCGGTATCCGGCTTGATGTCGTCCATTTGCGGAACGTGTCCGCCGCTTATCATCACGAGTTCTTCTCCGACGAGCGTGCGATACATACCGTCGAAAATAGTAACGAGTCCGCGACCGCCTGCGTCCACAACGCCTGCCTTTTTGAGAACGGGAAGCATTTCGGGTGTCTTTTGCAAAATCTCTTCGCCTGCGTCGATAACACGCTTGAAAAATTCTTCAAAAGTGAGTTTTTTAGAGCGGATTGCGTTTTGCGCTTCTTCCGCCATAACTCTTACGACCGTGAGAATCGTGCCTTCTTTGGGTTTTGTGACTGCGCCGTATGCGATTTCAGTGCCTTTTTTGAGACATTCGGCAAACGTTTTCGCAGTCAGTTCCGCCTTTCCTTCGAGAGCCACGGCAAAACCGCGGAATATTTGCGATGATATAACGCCCGAGTTCCCCCTTGCGCCTTTGAGCGCGCCTTTTGAAAATGCTATCGCGATTTCGTCTATAAGCAAAGACCCGCAAGCGTTGGCTTCACGCATAGCCGAAGCGACGGTGAGAGACATATTCGTGCCTGTGTCTCCGTCCGGAACGGGAAATACGTTGAGTTCGTCCACGGTGGCGCGGTTCATCTCAAGAGCCTTTACGCCGCCTGCGAGCATTTCTTTGAATTTTAGTCCGTCAATTCTTGTCATTCTATATACCTGATTACACGCGGATTCCAACGACGTTGACGTGGACGCGTTTTACACGCATTCCCGTGAACGTTTCAAGCGAAAACTTGACCGCGTCGGCGAGTGATTTTTTTACTGCTTCGATGTTGATACCAACTTTGAGTATGACAAACAACTCGACGTATATAAGGTTGTCGACCGTCTGAACGATCGCACCTTTGCCGAGTTGTTCTTTGCCGAATATTTGGCTGAAATTATCGCTGAAACGACGTGATACAAGATCTACCACGCCGTAACATTCCTGTGCAGCGTGACTTGCGACGGTCTGCATCGCGTCTTCGCTGATGGAAATTTTGCCGAATTTGTTTGAAGTTGATAGCGACATAAACTCTACCTTTTCATAAATATTACTATATAAGAATTTTTTTTGCAACTAAATGACAAATTTTGTGCAAATCAGTTGCAAATCCCGTTTATATTTGCTAGAATAACTATCGTTCAAATTAGGAGGTACAGTAATATGTCCAGAGTTTGTAGTGTGTGCGGAAAAGGCAGAATGAGCGGAAACGCAGTCAGCCACAGCAACAGAAAGACCAGACGCAGTTGGGCTCCCAACGTCCAAAAAGTCAAAGTCAACACTCCTACCGGCGGAGTTGAAGATCAATACGTTTGCACGCGTTGTCTCCGTTCAGGCAAAGTTGACCGTGCGTAATTTCTGTCTGTAATATATATGTAGCAAATCAAAGTCAGCCTTCCTACAAAGGAAGGCGTTTTTTTGTTGTATAATTTATCTCTTCTCCGCTCGTTTTCGATATACGAGACTTTCCGCTTAAATCAATTTTTGTCGGTATCTTTTTTCTTGAATGACGAAAAGAATTTTAGTATTGCTTTGATAAATTTCGGCGGATTGATGCAGATGATTTTGTTCATAAAACTCCCCTTGTTTTTTTTACAACTTATGCAATATAGCTTATAAACGTGAAAAAGAACGGAAAATCCGTCCTTTTTCTTTTATACCGTTTGCTACCGCAAATTTGTAGATAAACTTTTATGTTTTTTGCAGCTTATGCGTGCAATTTTCTTATGGTCAGTTCCGGATTTTCGGACTTAAACACCGCACTGCCCGCAACAACGACGTCCGCTCCTGCCGCTTTAATTTGAGATACGTTGTCTTCACACACTCCGCCGTCAACTTCGATGAGATAGCGGTATCCTTTATCCTTTCTTTTTTCCGCTCCCATGCGCACTATATCGAGTCTGTCCGGCATAAATTTCTGACCGCCGAATCCTGCTTGAACGGTCATAACGACGAGCATGTCTATTTGCGAAAGATACGGCTCGACGATTGAAAACGGCCGGTCGGCATTGACCACGAGTCCGCACTTTTTACCCTTCGATTTGATTGCGTCGATAGCACCCTGCACGTTCTTTGACGCGTCCGGGTGGAATGTGACGATATCCGCGCCCGCATCGCAAAAAGCACCGACGTATTTTTCGGGTAAAGTTATCATAAGATGTGCGTCGATTGTAAGATTCGAGTTTGCCTTGAGTGCTTTCACCATGGGCATACCGAAAGTGATGTTCGGCACGTACACGCCGTCCATTACATCACAATGCACGATATCCGCGCCCCACTTTTCAATGGCTTTTACGTCTCTTTCCATATTGCCGAAGTCCGCAGACAACATTGACGGTGCAACCAACATATCTTTTCTCCTTTTTTTTGTTTTATAAACGTTTGTGACGGTGTTTAGCCGATTGCACAAATCGCAAATCAGTCGTATTTGTTTTCTCTTCTGTCGACAAGCTCCTGATAAATCGTCTTATATCTATCGTATCTGCCGACGCCGATTTCCTTGCCAACGTGCGCTTTTACGGCGCAATCGGGCTCAAACGTGTGCGTACACATATTGAAACGACAATCTTTTCTGAACTCTTCCAAATCGTCAAAATACAAGCGAAGATTTTCGGGCTCTACGTCAACCGTTTCAAGCATGGAAAAACCGCATGTATCTACGAAATAAGTATTCTCTTCTACGTGGAATATTTCCGTCTTTCGAGTAGTGTTTTTGCCACGTTTTATTTTGCGTGTGAGTTCGCCGACTTCAAGTTCGTCGCTGTCGAGAATCGCATTGAGAATACTGCTCTTTCCCACCGCTGATTGTCCCGCAAAACAAGCCGTTTTGCCACGCGCTTCGTCAACGAGCAATGATACGTTTTCACCGGTTTCCGCACTGCATTCAATGATTTTTAGAACGTTTTCGTATTCACTCGTATCTATATGTCCCGTGTCGCACTTGTTCTTCACGAGTATCGGAGTTATGCCTTCCATTAGGCAATTGACGATGACTTTGTCAACGAGCAGAAAATCTGGTTCGGGTTCGGGCGCAACGACGATGAAACAAACGTCCACGTTGCTCACGTACGGGCGAATGAGACGATTTTTTCTCGGTTTCACTTCTTCGATGACGAAACTGTCACGCTCTTTTGCGATGCTGACGTAATCGCCGACGTAAATGATGCCGTCGTTTTTGAGACGCTTGCGCGCGAAACAAACCTTGACGTCGCCCTGTACGTCAACGAAAAATTTCGATGCAACCGCTTTTATGACTCTTCCGTCAAGAATTTTCTGTGCCATTTTGTCCTTTATTCGCAATGTGCTCTATTTGCTTGTTTTTGTGTGAAAAACGGATTACGATTGCGCTTATATCAATCCTTTTTCTCGGATATTTCTCCGTTTTCTTTGAGATATCTGCGGCGAAGTTGTCCGCACGCGCCTTCGATGTCGTTGCCAAGACTCTTTCTTATCGTTGCCGAAACGCCGAGTTTTTCGAGTTTTTTGAGAAAATCTTCCGTGGCGTCTACACTCGGCGCTTCGTGATCGCGCTCTTTGACTTCGTTGAGCCGTATGAGATTGACGTGAGACGGAAAACCTTTCGTGAGCCGAGCGAGTTCTCTTGCGCAAGCGTCGGAATCGTTTTCGCCTTTTATGAGCGTGTACTCGAAAATCACGCGTCTTCCCGTTTTTTCAAAATAGTATTTTGCACAGTCAACGAGTTGTTTTACGCCGTACGCCTTGTTTACGGGCATTAGCGCGCTTCGCAAATCGTCGAAGGGAGCGTGCAGTGATATGGAAAGCGTAACTTTGTGTCCCGAATCGGCAAATTTGCGAATTTTGTCGCAAAGACCGCTCGTTGACAAAGATATGTTGCGCTCGCTAATATTTATTCCGCCTTCCTTTGACACTTCGTCAAGGAATTCAACCACGTTGTCGTAGTTGTCAAACGGTTCGCCACTTCCCATAAGCACGAGATTCGTGACCGCTCTCGTTTTCGACGTGCCGCCGTTATCTCGATTGACGGCTATAACCTGTCCGAGCATCTCGGCAGGCGTGAGATTGCGAACGAGTCCGTCTAGCGTACTTGCGCAAAACGTGCACCCCATTCTGCATCCGATTTGTGTGGAAAGACAAAGCGTATTGCCGTAGTCGTGCGGCATATACACGCCTTCTATGAGTTGGTCATCGAGACGGAAAAGATACTTCTTAGTGCCGAGTTTGCCTTGAAAAACTTCGAGAATGCTCACGGGATTTGCAACATAATGCTCTTTCAGATACTCTCGGTATTCCTTTTTGAGCGAAGTCATTTCGTCAAAGTCCTTGCCGTCCATGAGAAAACCGTAAATTTGCGACGCGGTGAACTTCGGCATATCGGGAATGAGCGCGGCAATTTGTGCCTTATCCATGCCAAGCAAACTTATTTTTGAAACGTCGCTCATTTTGCTCTCCTAAATTTCGCAATAAAAAATCCGTCGTATTCCGCATGCGGTAGGATCTGAATCATTCCGTCGTTGTCAACGTATTTTCCGCCGTCAACGTCTTTAAGTCCGCAGATTTTTTCAAGCGAAAATTCTTTTCCTATCTCGCTTTCGAGAAATTTATGCACTATATCTTCGTTTTCTTCTTTGAACAGCGTGCAGGTGGAATACACCATTTCGCCGCCCTTTTTCACGTACTTTGCTACGTTCGATATTATTGAGAATTGCGTCTTCGAGATGTCTTCTTCGCTCTCGTCGGTGCGCGTCAGAAAAACGTCGGGATGTTTTTTATACGTACCGAAACATGAACACGGAGCGTCCACGAGAACTCCGTCGAATCTCTCGCACATATACTCGTCAAACACCGTTCCGTCGGATTTTATTGCCTTGACGTTCGGCACGTGCATGCGGTTTTTGTATTTTTGGATAAGTGCAACTCTATGCTCGTGAATATCGCACGCGGTGATATGAGAATGGGGACAAAGTTCACTCATATAAACGGCTTTTCCGCCGGGTGCCGAGCATACGTCAAGAAGAGTTTCTCCGTCGTTTGCTCCCAGTGCTATGACGGCAAGCATACTGGACGGTGACTGATACGTCACAAGACCTTTGTCGAACATACGCCCCACAGCGTCGGTTGCACGCACGATATATCCGCCCACTTCGCTTTTCTCATACGGCGTTTTGGATTTTTTGAGCAAAAACTCGACGTCCCGGCAAGTGGCAAGTCGAGAATTGACTCGTATATGTTCGCTGTCACGCACGGGTTCTTGCAACGTTGAAATCGTAACGTCCTTCCCGTATTGCGCAACCATTTTGTCGATAAACCATTGCGGTTTTGAATACGTCACGGACAAATAGTTTTCGTCGTTTTCGCTAGGCAGCGAATATTTGCCGTCCGCAACTTTTTTCAATACTGCGTTGACAAATCCGCTTGCGCCGCCTTTGCCAATCGCCTTGCACACTTCCACGCACTCGCTGACAATCGCGAATTTCGGAACGTCGGTCAGATTGCATAGTGCGTAAACGCCGATTTTAAGAAGATAATATATCGAATTTTTAGGTTTCTTTTCAAGCAACCGAGCAAGAATATAATCTATTTTTACGTTTTCTTCCAGCACACCGTAAACGAGACGCGTTGCCATGTCGCTTACGTTTTCTCCGTAAAACGCCATATTGCTGTACGTGCCGTCAGTGAAAACTTTTGTGAGTATTCTCAGTGCCTGTCCGATATGTTTTCTCATTTGCTTTTCTTATATTTTTTGGTTATCTAACGATATTTTTTACGATTTTAAGCGAAAATCGTGCCGACGTCGATTTTTCTTCCGAGAAGAAATTGCGTATCGTCCATACGCTTCGAGCCTTCGAGTTGAATGACGTGAAGACGAATAAATCCGTCCGCGACTTTCACGATTAAACCGTGATTTTTATCCGCAAGGACGACTTCACCGAATTTTGCGTTTTCAAATTGATCGTTTGACTTTTGCAAATCGAAAGGTTCGACTTTTTCGACGTCGAATATTTTGAGTGTTTTTTCACCGATGTGCGTGTAAGCAGACGGCCACGGCGTCATACCCCGCACGAAACAATCGATTTTTTTTGCGCTTTTTGAAAAATCGACGAGTCCGTCGCCTTTGTTTATCATGCTGCAATGCGTGACTTGGCTTTCGTCTTGAGTTGTAAACGTTGCTTTTCCGCACTCGACGAGCGATATTGCTTCGACTATTGCTTCTCCGCCGAGTATCGCAAGTCTGTCGAACAACTCGCCTGCCGTTTCTTTTTTGCCGATTTCGGTTTCTTTTTCAAGCAAAACGTCGCCTGCGTCAACCGCTTTTACGGTTTTCATAATGGTTATGCCGGTCTTTTCGTCTCCGTTGATAATCGACCATTGGATAGGCGACGAGCCGCGATATTTCGGAAGCAAAGACGCGTGTACGTTAAGAACGGCAAATTTAGGAATGGCAAGAAATGCGTCAGACAAAATCTGACCGAATGCCGCGGTGACTATGATGTCGGGTTGAAGCTCGCGTATATCGTCAAGTCCTTCTCTTGACACTTTTGCATATTGAAGCACGGGTATGCCCAATTCGATTGCCTTGACCTTGAGCGGAGACGGCGCAAGATTGTATCCGCGACCGACAGGTTTGTCAAGTCCCGTAACGACTGCGCTGACCGGATATACCGAATTGAGTTTTTCAAGCACGACCGCAGAAAAATCGGGAGTGCCCATAAACACTATTTTCATATTCTCGTCCTGTATGGTTAATCGCGATTTCGATGAAGATTATTCTTCGTCGAAAGTCTCGGTGCATTTTGTCGTGTAGATAATGCCGTCGAGATGGTCGATTTCATGGCAGAAAGCGCGCGCCGTAAAGCCTTTTACGGTGAGTTTTTGTTCTTTACCGAACCTGTCTTGCGCTTTTACCGTGACTTTCATAGGTCTTGACACGTTACCGTACTTTTTAGGCACGGAAAGGCAACCTTCAAGCCCGGTTTGTTCTCCGCTCGTTGACGTTATGACAGGATTGATAAGTTCAAAAAATCCGTCTTCCGTATCAACGATGCACGCTCTTTTTAACACTGCTACCTGTGGAGCGGCAAGCCCTGCGCCGTTGGCTTCAATGAGCGTTTCTTTCATATCGTCGAGAAGCGTCCAGAGCCTTTCGTCGAAATTTTCGACAACTCTGCACTTTTTGTATAAAATCGGATCGGGAACTTTCACAATATTTCTTTTTGCCATTTTATCACCTATACGCTCGTCAAATCAGGCTTTGCGGATTGATTTCGACGAACACGTTGCATTTTTTCGATTTATTTGCGTCGGCAATTTTGTATATATCGCCTATTATATTTTCAAATTGAGCAGGCTCTATGCGCATCATAATCTGATATCTGCAAAGCCCGTTTATTCGCGTCACCGGCGACTTGCTTGCGCCGAGATACACGAATTTGCCGCTTTCCTTTTCAAGTTGTTGAACGGCCTTGTAGCACGAGCGAGCCGCATCCACGACGTCTTGCTCGACCGTGGACGAAAGCAGTATTCTCATAACTTTCGTGAACGGCGGAAACTTTGTGACCATACGCGTGTTGATTTCTTTCTTCCAAAAACCGAGATAGTCGTAGTTTTTGCCGAAACGGAAAACGTAATGTTTAGGCGCGTAGGTTTGAAGAATAACTCTGCCTTCTTTTTCCGCTCTTCCTGCTCTTCCCGCAACCTGCGTGATGAGTTGGAACGTGCGCTCGCTTGATCGATAGTCGGAAAAGTACAACGCCGCGTCCGCTTCGAGAATTCCTACGAGCGTGACGTTGCCGAAATCGTGCCCTTTTGCAATCATTTGCGTGCCGACGAGCACGTCGGCCTGACCGTCCGCAAACGCTGACAGAATCTTGAAATAACTGTCCTTGCGCATTGTCGTGTCATTGTCCATGCGGAGCACTCTGACGTCGGGAATGAGTTTTTTGAGTTCTTCAACAACTTTTTCCGTGCCGATTCTGCCCTGTTTTATTTGGTCGCTGCCACAGTTGGGACATTTCGTGAGTGCGTGATAGCGTCTTCCGCAATAGTGGCATTTCAATTCGTTGTCTTCTTTGTGATATGTCAGCGAAATGTCGCAATCTTCGCATTTTGCAACGTATCCGCACTCTTTGCAGCGGATAAACGACGCAAAACCGCGACGGTTGAGAAACAGCATGGATTGTTCGCCTTTGTTCTTCGTCTCGATGAGTGCGTCCTGAAGTGCCTTTGAAAAAAGCGAACGATTGCCCATGCGAAACTCCTGCGTCATATCCACGATTTCCATTTCGGGCAATTTGTGCTTGGATATGCGATCGGGAAGAGTTATGAGTTGATACTCGCCTTCCGTCGCTTTCAGATACGTTTCCATATCGGGAGTCGCTGAGCCGAGCACCAAAACGCCGTCGTTTGCTTTTGCCCTGTAACTTGCAATCGTCTTCGTGTCGTATCTGGGATTGGATTCCGACAAATAACTCGTGTCGTGTTCTTCGTCGATTATGATCGCGCCGATGTTTTCAAGCGGTGCGAAAACCGCGCTTCTCGCGCCGATTGCGATGTGAGCCGCGCCGGTTTTGAGTCTTTTCCACTCGTCGTATCTTTCGCTGTCGTTAAGTCCCGAATGAAGTATCGCAACGTCGTCTCCGAATCGTGCTCTGAAAAGGCCGAGCATTTGCGGAGTAAGCGATATTTCGGGAACGAGCATTATAGCCGTTTTTCCCTTTGCAATCTCTCGTTCGATGACGGTTTCGTAAATCTCGGTTTTTCCGCTTCCCGTAACGCCGTGAAGCAAGAACGTGCCCTTTCCGTTTGATATTTTTTCGACCGCGTCCGATTGCGCAGGCGTCAAAACGACGAGCTTTTTCTCTTTTTTGAGTGTTCCGAGCGGAGTCGAACGTTCGTGAACGTCACTTTCGACGACGACGCCCTTTGCTCTCAATCCGTTTATCGCGCTCACGCCGAATCTACTTATCAGAAGCGTGAGAAACTGTCCGCCGGTGGTCGCTATGAAATCGAGTGCGTCGAGTTGCTTTTGCGCTCTCGAACCGACAATCGATTTGAGTTCTTCAAGAGAACGCGTATCGTCTACAGTAAGAAATTTTCTTGTAAATTCGGGATCTTTTTCTTCGCGAAGTTTTGACGGAATAAAAAGACGGATAACGTCTATATAGCGCAGATTGTACGTCTTGCGCATAAAGTTCATAAGTCCCAACTGTTCGGGACTTATCGGTGAATCTATGTATTTTGCCTGTTTGAGATTTGAAAAATCGGACGAATCTTTTTTGCCTATAACGAAACCGATAAGGCGTTTTTTGCCGAATTCGACGACGACTCGGCTTCCTATCGGAACGTCGGGACCTTCGTAATCGAAAGTGCGGTCAATGTCCGAGTTTGAAATGTCGACGATAACTTCCAGAATCATAACGCAAGCACCTTGTCGAGTATCATATCGGCAAGCGCGCGTTTTGACACTTCGCCGCTTTCAAACAAATTGCCGTCGTTGTCTATAATAGTAGCGACGTTCGTATCCACGTTGAATCCCGCGCCTTTTTGCGTGACGTCGTTTGCAACGACCAAATCGGCGTGTTTCTTTTTGAGTTTGCCTTTTGCGTTTTCAATCAGATTTTCCGTTTCCGCAGAAAAAACGACAAGTTTTCTTTCACCTTTGCTTTCCCCGAGCGTTTTGGCAATGTCGGGATTTTTCACAAACGTAAGCGTGAGCGTATCGCTCTTAACCTTGTTGTCAAACGGCTTTTCGAGGCGATAATCTGCAGGCGCAGCCGCCATAATAGCGACATCGCAATCTTCAAATTCTTTCACGCACACGTCGAGCATATCCGTCGTGGAAACGACTTTAATTGCTTTTTCGGTGCAATTCGGCGGTGCTACCGACACGTTTCCGTACACCAAAACGACGCTTCCTCCGCGCTCTGCAACGGCATTTGCAATTGCAAAGCCCATTTTGCCGCTTGAATGATTTGCAAGCACGCGAACACCGTCGATATTCTCTTCCGTACCGCCTGCCGTGACGAGAACTCTCTTTCCTGCAAAATCCTGAACGGGAGTGAGATACTCGACGATTTTGTCTACGATGTCCTTCGGTTCTGCCATACGCCCTTTGCCGACGTCTCCGCATGCGAGAAGTCCGACCGCACTGTCGCAGAACATATCGCCGCGCTCTTTAAGCACTCGCATATTCTCCTGTGTTGCAGAGTCTTCGTACATATTGCAGTTCATTGCAGGGCAAATAAGTTTTTGCGCATTGCACGCAAGATAAGTCGTCGTGAGCATATCGTCTGCAATTCCGTTTGCGAATTTTGCAATAACGTTTGCAGTCGCAGGGGCAACCACGAGAATATCCGCTTTTTTCGCAAGCGAGATATGGTTGATGTCAAACACCTTGACAGGCTCGAAAGCGTTGGTAACCACCGCAGATTTAGCAAGCGTTTGGAACGTCAATGGCGTGACAAACTCCCGAGCGTTGTCCGTCATAACGACGTCCACGTTTGCGCCCAGTTTTTTGAGACGAGACACTATCTCGCACGCTTTGTAAACGGCAATTCCGCCGCTCACGCCCAACACAACGTTCTTTCCGTACAGCATAAAAAACCTGCCTGCAGATAAAATCGTTTACGTTCAGTCGCGAACGATTTTGATTTTGTCTTCGTAGATTTCTTTGCAAGCGAGAGAAATGGGTTTCATTCCGCTCTTTGCAAGATAATCGCTTTCGCTCGTGACGAGTTCGCGAGTGCGTTTTGCAACTGCGACGGTGAGTGCGTATCTGCACTCTGCGTGTTTGATAAGTTTGTCAATCGGGGGATCGATCATCATAACTTTTATTCTCCGTTTCTTTTATTTATATTCGTTGCAACTTGCGTTGCGTTTCGACTTTGTCGTGCAAAACCGTTTTCAGTTTTGCGAGTTTTCTTTTGCATACTTGTCGTTGAGTTCCTTGCGCTTTTTTTCAAGGAATGCGACGATTTTGTTAGAGCAATCGAGAGCCACGTCGTTTACGACCACGAAATCGTAAAAAGGTATCGCTTTTGACTCGAATTCAATCTCGTCAAGACGTTTTTTAAGACTTTCGGGAGTTTCGCTTCCCCTGCCGACGAGACGCTTTTTGAGCTCTTCGAGAGACGGCGGATTGATAAACACCGTCACGGCGTCGGGATACACTTTTTTGATGTTCTTTGCTCCTACGCTGTTGATGTCGAGAAGTATGTCGTAGCCTTCGGATAGCAATCTGTCGATTTCGCATTTCAACGTGCCGTAGCAGTTCGTGAAAGTGCGTGTGTATTCGACGAATTCGTTGTTTTCGACTTTGCGCGCAAACTCTTCTTCGGTGACGTAATAATAATCGATGCCTTCTTTTTCGCCGGCTCTCGGTTTTCTCGACGTACATGACACCGAAAAACGAAGATTCGGCATTGCGTCGAACATGTGCGAGATGACAGTGCTTTTGCCCACTCCGCTGAAGCCCGAGATGACTATCAACATACCGCGTTTTTGCATAGGTGTAAACTCCCTTTCCCGACCAAGCGGGATATATGAATAACTTCCGTTTTATTCGATATTTGCCGCTTGTTCGCGCATCTTTTCGATTTCATTCTTGATGGCAAGCACTTGACCGGTTATGCGCATATCATTGGCTTTCGAGCCGATCGTGTTCGTCTCTCTGTTGAATTCCTGCACGAGAAAGTCCATTTTTCTTCCGACGGGTTCGTCCGCTTCGAGAAGCGCGCGCATATTGGCAATGTGCGTCGTAAGACGGGTGATTTCTTCGTCAATAGCGCAATGATCGGCATAAAGAGCGACTTCGGTGGCGAGTCTTTGCATATCAACCCGTGTGGGAGAAACGACTTCCGCAATGCGTGCGTTGAGTCCGTTTCTGTAATCTTCAACCACTTGCGGCGCAAATTCTTTGATGATTTCAAGGCAGGACGCAATATTGTCGAGTTTCTTTGAAATGTCCGCTTTGAGAGCCAAACCTTCTTTTTCTCGCATGTTTTTGAGATTTTCGAGTGCGGCGTTCAACGCTTCGACTGTCATTTCGGCAAGCAAATCTTCGTTTTCGACTGCCTGTTCTTTCGTCACGACGTCCGGCACTTTGAGAATGGAAGAAAGCGTCAAATCGTTTTCAAGCCCCGTGGCGAGCGCAAGTCTGTTTGCGGCGGCAAGATAATTTGCGGCAAGTTCACAATCGACCGTATACGCGCCTTCGTCGACTGCGGTTTGCTCGTAAGTCAAAAACAAATCGACGTGCCCGCGAGAAATGGCGGAAGAGATTGCTTTGCGCACTCTGTCTTCAACGAAAAGAAAGGTTCTCGGCAATTTGAAATTGCAATCCAAAAATCTGTGATTCACCGTCTTGATTTCAACGGTTATCGTCTTTCCGTCGCGCTTGCTGGCGCCTTTTCCGTAGCCTGTCATGCTGTACATTCGCATATCCGCCTATATAAATTTTTTAGTATTATATCATAAACAATACTCATAAACAAGCGAAAAGTAAAAAAAGTCGAGCATTTCTGCACGACCTTTTCGCATTTTTTCGTTTGTTTCGGCTTATTGCAATCCGAGCATCGCCTTAAACTCGTTTTCGTCAATGATTTTGATGCCGAGTTTCTGCGCCTTTTCGAGTTTTGAGCCTGCGTCTTCGCCTGCAAGAACCATATTGACGGTTTTAGAAACGCTTGCCGCGACTTCACCGCCGTTGTCTTCGATAAGTTTGGTCGCTTCGCCGCGCTTGTAGGTAGGAAGCGAGCCTGTAAGCACGACTTTCATCCCCGAGAAAACACCTTGTTTTTCTTCTTTCTCTTCGATTTTCACACCGCTTGCAAGCAGTTTGTTTACAAAATCGACATTGTTAGAATCACGGAAGTATTGAAAAACGTTGTTTGTAAGTATGTCTCCGATGCCGTCCACACTCGAAAGTTCTTCAAAAGACGCTTTTTCGAGATTTTCAAGCGTTCTAAACCGCTTAACCAAATCTTTTGCGGTCTTTTTGCCGATACCGTCGATGCCTAGTGCGAAAATAAATCTGTCAAGCGTCGTATTCTTTGCTTTTTCGATTGAAGAAAGCAAATTCGCAATCTTTTTGTCGCCGAATCCGTCAAGTCCGAACAAATCGGTCGCGGTCAGATTGAGCAAATCGACAGCGTCTTCGAGATGAGTTTCGTTGTAAAGTTGTTCGGCGGTTTTTTCACTGAAACCGTCTATATCCATAGCGTCCTTTGACGCAAAATGGTCAAGTTTAGATACGATTTGCGGCGCACAGTTGTCCCCCGTGCAATACAAAAACGCGCCGACTTCTTTGACGGGAGCGTGGCAAACGGGACATACAGTCGGTTTTTCGACGGGTTTTGCGTCGGGAGATTCTATTGCAACACCCATGATTTCGGGAATAACGTCGTTGCTTCTGCGCACGAAAACCTTGTCTCCGATTTTGACTTTCTTTTTGAGAATGTCGCTGTAGTTGTTCAGCGTTGCGCGCGATACGGTGACTCCGCCTATGTCAACCGGTTCTAACACCGCAATCGGATTGAGTTTTGCGCTTCTGGACACTTGCCACACGACGTCTTCGAGAGTCGTGGTCATCTCGTCGGCCTTAAACTTGTACGCAACCGCCCATTTCGGAAATTTTTCTGTGAAACCTATCTCGTCGCGAAGCGCAACATCGTCAACCTTGAACACTACTCCGTCGATGAGATAATCGAGAGTTTCTCTCTTCTCTCCCACCATATCGGCGTATTGCATCGCTTCTTTTTCGCTTCTGACGATTTTGAAATCGCCTTCCGTCTCGAAGCCTTGTTCTTTGACGAACGCACGCATTTCTTCCTGCGAAGAAAAATGCTTGTCGCTATACCCGATATTGTAGGCAAAGAAAGACAAATCGCGTTTTGCCGTGACGTCGGGATTGAGATTGCGAATTGCGCCCGCCGCGCCGTTTCTGGCGTTTTTGAGAGGATCGTCGCTAGTCCTATTGTATCTTTCGAGCGCACTCAAACGCAATATGCCTTCCCCTTGTATCTCGATTTTGCCCTTATAATCGATGTGTTTGGGCAAATAACGAATGGTACTGACCTGGTCGGTGACTATTTCGCCTATCGTGCCGTTTCCGCGCGTTGCGGCTTGAATAAGTTCGCCGTTGTTGTACAAAATGTTGAGTGTAAGACCGTCGAATTTATACTCGCAAGTGAGCGCCGGAAAATACCCGACCGTCTTGACAAGGCGGTTGCACCAGTCCGAAAACTCTTCTTTTGACTGGCATTTGTCGAGACTGTACAGGCGCAAAAGATGCTTCGATTGCTCGAATTTGCCTTTCGGTGCACCGCCGACTCTGTGCGTGGGGCTGTTTTTGAGAGAATAACCTTCTTCTGCTTCAAGCGTTCGCAATTCGTCGTAAAGGCGGTCATACTCCGCGTCGGATACGACGGGAGCGTCTTCTTCGTAATACAGTCTCGCCCACTCGTTGAGAGTGTTTACGAGTTCTTTCATTCTGGCAAGTTTGTCCATAATTTCACCTGCTGTTATTTGCAATAGGTTTTATAGCGTTTGCTATAATATAGATTTTGCTCGTTTTTGAGCGATGTTAGTCTTCTTTTCCGACGATTTTCAGGTTTGGAGCGGCGATTGCAAGCGTGAATCTCTTTACGCCAAGACCTTTGAACGCGATTGCCGCGATTTTGTCTTCACCGTCACCGTCCGTCTGAATGATTATGCCACGTCCGAATTTCGAGTGTTCGACGATAGTGTTTTTGGTGAATTTGTCGTAGTCTACGTTTGAAGACTTTGCGGTTTTTGACGCGTTCGTCATGCTCGACTTGTCAAAGCCGTTTGACAATTTCGTCTTGAACGCCGCCGTTTGCGGATTGTTAACGCCTAGTTTTATGCGATTTTCGGGTTTGAAAGACGATTGCGTGTAGTTAGAGTTTGAAAAGCGCATGGATTGTCTAAATCCGCTCATCTCCCCCACGAATCTGCTCTGCGGCATATTTTCAGTCTTACCGAAACGGTAACGTTGACGCGCATTGAGAATAAAAAGTCTCTTTCTCGCTCTGGTAATGGCAACGTACATAAGTCGTCTTTCTTCTTCGATGTCGCCTGCCGTTATCGAACGTTGCGTCGGGAATATGCCTTCTTCGAGCGCAACGACGAAAACGTCGTCGAATTCGAGCCCTTTCACTGCGTGTACGGTTGCGATAGTCACGTAATCGTCGCTGTTCATCTCGTCCGTATCGCTCACGAGCGCGACCGATTGCATAAAGTCGGAAATAGAAGAATTTTCGTTGTCCTGCTCGTATTGCTGCACCGCTCCGACAAGTTCTTCGATATTTTCGAGACGGTTTGCGTCTTCGGGATCTCCGCTTGCAGCCAGTGCGGTTTCAAGTCCGCTTCTGCGTATCGCGTATTGTACGAATTCAACCGCCTTCATTTGCTTTTGCATTTTAACAAGGTCCATTGCGATTTCCGTGAACGGAGCAAGTTTCTTTGCGGTTGTTCCCGAAAGCAATCCCGGATTGAGAAGCACCTGAAAAAGCGTCATATTCGTGTCTTTTGCCACGTTTTGCAATTCCGAAACGGCAGTGCTGCCTATACCGCGCTTTGGATAGTTGACAACTCTCAGAACGCTATCGTTATCGCTCGGATTTATTGCGATGCGCACGTAAGCGAGCGTATCTTTAATTTCTTTTCTTTCGTAAAAACGGAAGCCGCCGAAAACTTTGTACGGTATGCCGTGCAGATTGAATTCTTCTTCAAAACCGCGCGTAACCGAGTTTGCACGCACCAAAACCGCCATTTCCTTGTACGGTTCGCCCTGACGATGCAACGTGCTTATAGCGCGTGCTACGTGGCTTGCTTCGTCTCTGTCCGAATACGCTTCGTAATACTCGATGCTGTCGTCGGCTTCGATGTCGCTCCAAAGCGTCTTCTCGTTGCGGTTTGCGTTGTTTTTTATAACGTTGTTCGCCGCTTTGAGAATTGACGTCGTGCTTCGATAGTTCTGTTCGAGTTTGAATACTTTTGTCCTCGGAAAATCTTTGGGAAAATCGAGAATGTTGCGAATCTCCGCTCCGCGCCAACTATAAATGGACTGATCTTCGTCCCCGACGACGAACAAATTGCCGTATTTTTTGGACAGCATTTTCACGATGTCGTACTGCAATTTGTTGGTGTCCTGAAACTCGTCTACGTTTATATATTTGAAACGATTCTGATATTTTTCAAGCACTTCGGGACACTCACGGAACAAAAGCACGGTCTTGAGAAGCAAATCGTCAAAGTCGAGACAATTGCATTTTTTCAATTCCCCTTCGTAGCGTTTGTAAACTTCGGTGATATTGTAGGCGTCGTTGTCGTCGTCCTTTATCGCGTCGTAATAGTCTTCAGGAGACATCGCAAGCGTTTTTGCGCGCGAGATATGCCACAAATAATCCCCTTTGTTTTTCGGATCTGCTTGCGGATAGTCCTGCAAAATTCTCTTGACCACTCTTTCGCTTTCAAGGTCGGTGTAAATGGTAAAATCTTTGGAATATCCGATTTTGTCGATGTCCGTACGAAGTATGCGAGCGCACATAGAGTGAAACGTGCTTGTCCACACGTCCGAATATCCGAGTTGTTTTTCTATTCGTTCTTTCATCTCGTTCGCCGCTTTGTTCGTGAACGTGATTGCAAGAATGTTGTGCGGGCTTACCCCGATTTCTATCAAATGACAAATGCGCGCGGTGAGTACGCGCGTTTTTCCGCTGCCTGCGCCTGCGATGACGAGTATCGGTCCGTCTACCGCTTCGACAGCGAGTTGTTGTTGTTTGTTGAGTTTGAATGTCGTGTTCATAATCGTATTATACGACTTCTTATGAGACAAAAAAGTCGCTTATCGTTAAAAATCATACCACATATTGTGCAATTTATCAATTTGTTCGTGCAAAATACGCAAAATATACCGAAAAAAATCGTCAAGTTTATTGATTTGCAAAAATAAATATGTTAATATAATAACAACTTGGATTATAGAGAAGTTTTTTTCATGCAAAAAATTTCTCTCTTTCCACGCGGAGGAGTTTTTTTATGGCTAAGTACGATGAGATCGAATTTCTTGAAAGCGAGATTCTCGAAGACGACGTCGACGCACCTGTCGGCACTCTAATTCACGTTGCCGAAGACGGCACCGTCGAAAACGAAGAATTAAACGGCGAAAGCGTTTCCGCCCCGCAAGAAACCGTTGCGGACGAAATCACCGCGGAAGAAAGCGAAGAAACTGCCACGCAGGACGACACGACGGTTGAAAACGTGTCGGAAGAAGACATAGATCGGGAAAGCGCAATCGAAAACACTGCACTCGACGACGAAAAAGAAAACGAAACGGCACAGGAAGAAAACGTCGAAGAAGTCGCAAACGATCAAACCGAAAACGTTTCATCCGAAAGCTCCGCCGAGTATGAACCCGTCCCCGTCATCTCCGTAGATATGACGGACGAAGAAGAAATAAAGTCGGAAGAAGCGAGCGAAATCAAAGCCGAAGAAACGCAAGAAGCGGAAAACTTAGAAGATCAGGCGCAAGAAGAAACCGTTCAAGAAGATAATTCCGCAGTTGAAGAAATAAAAGACGCAACGACGGAAGAAAACGCAGAAACGCCCGTCGAAGAAAAAGCGGAAGATATCAAGGTCGAAAAACCGAAGAAAGCAAGAAAGCCCGCTCAAAAGAAAGTCGCAGAAAAGCAAGAAGAGAACGAAGATAAACACGAAGAAAAGAAGAGCGCGGTTAAACTCGACGACGTATACTCCGTGGACGGTGCATTGCACAATACGAATTTTGCCATAGAACAACCAAAGAAAGCAAAAGTCGTTTCCACCAAACAAAAACAAGAAAAAGCGGAAGATCTCTGGGCTGTCGCATCCGTCGTTCCCCAAAAGAAGACCGCAAAAAACGAACCGAAAGCGGAAGAGCCTAAAAAAGAAGAAGTCACCCCTGCCACCAAGAAGAGAACGACGAAACAAGCCGTCAATGAAGACAGGACGGTAGAAGTCGCTGCGGATACGACCAAAAAGAAATCCGCCGCTAAAAAGTCAACTCAAGTTGAAAATACACAAAACTCTACAACGGAGGAAAAGAAGAAAGTGGCAGCAAAAGACAAGACCGCAACGACGGCAGAAAAAGATGTGAAAGCAACCAAGACGACTGCAAAGGCAGACGCAAAAACAGCAAAAGAAACGAAAGCTCCCGAAAAAGAAACCACTCCCGCAAAGGAAGTCAAAGAAACCAAAACAGCAAAAGACGATAACAACGACGAACAGGTTCTCGTCGAAGGCGAAGGCAAAACCCACGGCAAATACGTCATCAAGAAGACGGATAAGGGCAACTTCGTGTTCAAACTTTACTCTTCCAATTACAGAGTCGTGGCAATCGGCGCGCAAGCCTACACCACTCTCGGCGCAGCGAAAATCGGCGTGCAAAGCATCATAAAGAACGCTGAAATCGCACCCGTTGAAAATCAAACTTTGAAAAATTACGAAACCTTGAAGTTCCCCAAATGGGAAATCTATCAAGACAAGAAAGGCGAATATCGTCTCCGTTTGTTCGCAACAAACGGCAGCCTTATCGCAACCACCAACGACGGATATGCCGACATCACAGGCGCAAAGAACGGTATTGCGGCAGTCGCAAGAGCAAGCAAAGGTTGCGCTATCGTGAGAAACGACAATCTCTGGTGAGAAACAAAAACCAATCAAAATCACATAAAAAACGGATGCAAATCGCATCCGTTTTTTCATATCGCATAACAATAGATTTTTATTAGATTGTGCGCTTTTGTACATCTAACGCACTGTTTTGTAGGTCTTTAAGTACAAAACATCGTAGTTTTCATTCAACCGTGTCCGTTTGAGCGGGCTCGGCGCATGCCGCGGACTTTTTGAGATCGGACAAGGCTTTGAGTTTCAATCCGCCGCACGTTGCACGAATTGCGCCGATCACAAAGGATATCGCAAGCGTTGCAATCACAATAACGATTTGATCTTTCTCTTTACACGCAAAGGCGATTGCTGCAATCACAAACACCGCACACTCAACAAAGTTGAGCACTGCCGCCACGAGAATTTGCACTCTGCAATTTGCGTATTCGAGCGGCAGTTTTTGCGTTGCGCGTTTAAGACACAGCACGGTGCTGACAATCGAAAGCACAAAGCCGAACAGCGAGCACCCTGCAATCGAGAAAAACAACACTGCGAGCACGGCGGTGATGCCATAACTCTCGTCAATTTGGCTCCACATCGCAATGCCCATACCGAGCATAACAATCGCCAAAATGCCGTACAACACTGAAAACACCAAGTCGACTATGCCCGATGACAGCATATTTTTTTTGGTTTTTATCATAAAATCTCCTTCGGTAGTCACCCCTATTTTTCGTCCACCTTTTTTTGAATTTGGGTATATTTTATCATGATTTTGCTCGCATTTCAATACCAAATTGACAAAAAACACCCGTTTAGACACTCAAAACGTGTCGAAAACGCAAAAAAATCGCTGACGATTTTACAAAAAAATATTGATATGCCGCACATTGTATGCTACAATTTGTTTGACAAAGGAGCGTATATTATGGATACAAACGCAAACATCAAAGATCTCAAAAAAGTCGTCAAAACCTTGCGCATCGTGTGGTGCTTCACACTTGTTTTCGCAGTGGTATTTCTTGCTCTTGGCATCAACTCGCTCGTGACCATGGGCCCGTTCAGGGACAACGAAGCCGCCGCTCTTCTCCCGTTCGGTGCGGCAATAGCCTTTACCGTCATCGGCGCAATAAGCGCAGTGGCAACCTTCTTCTTGACCTTCTTGGGCTTTGTTCTGCCCGGCATGTCAAAGATCGCGCCCAAAGTGAGCGGATATATGATCGATGCAAACAAAGAGAATATTCAAAACGTCTTCCGCACCGTTAAAGACGCCACAGCCCCCACGCCAGAGCAAGACGGCGAAACGATGTTCTGCCACCACTGCGGACAAAAAATCGCAAAAGACTCCGCCTACTGCAAATACTGCGGCGAAAAGCAATAAATAAACAAGGACGAGAAATCGTCCTTTTTATTTGCGCTTTAATCAACAACTTTGAAAAAAAGTTTGAGCAAGTTGCGTCAAGCACTTGTCAAAAGACGATTGTTCATATATAATAATCGTCGTTGGGTTGACGGATACCGTCGAACAGTTGGGGGAATGGATTTGTTTACCATCACTTCCAACTGCCACCCATTCTTAAATAGTATATAAATTCATGGAGAAGTCGGATGCTATGGTACTTCGTACCAAACACGCTCCGCTCCATTCATAAGAATTCATGGAGAAGTCGCCTAGTTTGGTCGAGGGCGCGCGACTGGAAATCGCGTAACCGTCAAAAGCGGTTCAAGAGTTCGAATCTCTTCTTCTCCGCCACCATACAAAAACCCTACTAAACAGTAGGGTTTTTTGATTGTCATATATTACGTATTTCAATACTTCGTATATTCTCTTTGGATAAAAATCGTTTATTTCAAAAATCCATTGACTATCTTCTCTTCCGCTTCCTTTTCGGTGAGTCCGAGAGACATAAGTTTGACGAGTTGTTCGCCGGCGATCTTGCCTATTGCCGCTTCGTGGATAAGGCTTGCATCCACGCAATTTGCATTGAGCTCGGGCATGGCGGTGACAGTGCCTTTGTCCATAATGATTGCGTCACATTCGGTGTGTCCCGAACAAAGATTGTTGCCGTCTATACAAGAGACGTATTTCTGATGCGAATCGTCTTTTGCGATTGCTCTCGACACAACGTGCGCACCCGAATTTTTGCCGTTGAGCGCAACGTGGAATTGCGTTTCGGCATATTGTTTTCCATGTGTAAAGATTTTTTCGTGAATAACGAGAGTTGCGCCGTCTTTGAGCGTTGCACTCGTTTTTCTCACTGCGGAATCAACGCCTTTTATCTGTGCCGTTTCCATAGTCATAGACCCGTTTTCGTCGATTTCGACGATAGTGGTCGGGTTGAGTATTCTCTCACCCGTGCCTTCGCCTTCACCGTAGTGCTTCTCGATATACAAAACCTTTGCGTTTTTCCCGATATGGAATGCGTGAATTCCGTCGTGTTCGCTTTTTAGTCCGCCGGCATTGTGAATTCCGCAACCTGCGACTATCGTCACGTCTGCGCCGTCTTCAACGTAAAAATCGTTGTAAACGAGATCGTTAAGTCCCGTTTCCGTCAAAATGACGGGGATATCGACTCTTTCGCCTTTCGTGGCGGATTTTATGAAAATATCGATACCGGGTTTGTCGGCTTTTGTCTGAATGTCGATATTTGCGGTCGTATTTCTGCCTGCAAGTTTTCCGTTGTCGCGAATATTGTATGCGCCTTGCGGAATTTTTTCTATATCCGCAATTTCTTTGAGCAAACTCTTTTCAACTTTTCCGAGATTCATTTTGCCACCCCCTGTGCCTTGTCGGTGAGCGCCTTGCATGCCGAACGAGCTAGAAGTTTTGGCAAAACTTCGTCCTTTGCCCCGTCCGACTTGACTTTTCCGTCCGCAATGACGACGATTCTGTCGGCAATGTCGAGTATACGCTCTTGGTGAGAGATGATGAGAATCGATCCCGAGGTCGTTTGTGACAAACGCTCGAAAACCGTGATAAGACTGTTGAAACTCCAAAGATCGATTCCCGCTTCCGGTTCGTCGAAAACGGTAAATTTCGCTTTGCGTGCAAGCGTCACGGCAATTTCGATACGTTTGAGTTCACCGCCCGAAAGGCTTGCATTGACTTCTCTGTCAACGTAATCGCGCGCACAAAGCCCCACTTCGGACAAATACTCGCATATCTCAGAAATGCTCAACGATTTGCCGCTTGCGATATTTATAAGGTCGGACACCGTAATGCCTTTGAATTTTACGGGTTGTTGGAATGCAAATGCAATGCCTGAATTTGCTCTGTCGGTGACAGACATATCGGTGATATCCACTCCGTCGAGATATATTCTTCCGCTTGTTGGCTTTATGATGCCCATAACGAGTTTTGCAAGCGTTGACTTGCCACCGCCGTTAGGTCCCGTGAACGCAATAAATCTCTCGTCCAGTTTTAAACTCACGCCTTTGATTATTTCTTTTTGCACGCCGTTTTCTTCAACAGAATAGCGCACGTCTTTAAGTTCAAGCATATAAGCCCTTCTCTTTCGTATTTTTCCGTCGAAATTATGACACCGATTACACGTTTAGTCAAGAGTTTTGCGAAGCAACCTTTTTGTAAACGTACAAAAGTACGACAAAAACGTAAAAATCGACATCGATATAATTTGTGTTATTTTGACAAAATCTTTCTTGAGTTAATCAGCGGCAAAATTTGGTTTACACTTGAAGTTGCACTTTGCTTATGATATACTAATATAATAAAAAGGGCTTTAAGCTCTAAACTTGAAGGAAGAAAATGAAAAGATCCGCTTTGAAGAATTTCACGACGTCTTTGACAATCGCTCTTGCGATAATTTTGGTGCTCGGCACGCTGTTTGGCTTTGCGCAATATCAAATCAAATCTCTAGATTTGTCCGCACAAGTCGTCCAAGCCGCAGACTATTATGCCCCGTTGGACACGTCAAGCAACGGCGCGACTTTCAGATCGAAACTTGCACAACTTATCACTAGAACTCACACGAAAGAGACTTCTTATGACGGTTTGCGCAATGTTTTCAAGACTTCGGACGCAGACCCGAACAAGAGCGGGAACATAATTTGGTTTTATAGCGGAACATCCGTTGCGTTCAACGGCACATTCGGCTCGACCAACCGCGAACATGTATGGCCGAAAGACGGCGGAAAAGCTTTCAGTGCGACAAGCGATGCCGGATCGGATGCCCACCACCTTCGTCCTACCGAACAAAATCTCAACTCAACTCGCGGCAGCAGACAATTCGGCGAAGTGCCGACAATCGCGTCAAACATCGTCAAGCAAGCAGGCTCGACGTCTTACGAAAACCTTTGCTATGTGGCAGACAACGTTTTCTATCCGGGCGAAGGATACCGCGGAGCAACGGCAAGAATTTTGATGTACGTTGAAACTCGTTGGGGTGATGAATTCCATCTCAATTTCGTGCTTGGTCAAGGAAACTCCAAAACTATCGGCGATATCGAAACGCTTATGAAGTGGCACTATCAAGAGCCGCCGACCGCCGAAGAAATGAGAAGAAACGAAGCGGTTTTCAAGATTCAAGGCAACCGCAATCCCTTCATCGATCACCCCGAATTTGCAACGAAAATCTATTGCTATGACGGCAAAAGCTACAATTCTGGCTTGCAAGCAGTGGCGGCAAAATACGACACATACACAACAGGCGGCGCGGATATCGAGAGCATCTCGCTCTCCCCTGCCACAACCACGCTTTCTATCGGGCAAGAAATCTCACTCAACGCAACTATCGCGCCCGCAAACGCAAAACGCAATTTGACTTGGACTTCTTCAAATCCCAACGTTGCAACCATTGACAACACAGGCAAAGTCACCGCCGTTGCAAACGGCACGACAACCATCACCTGCAAAAGCACGGAAAATCCGTCAATCAAGTGCACGGCGCAAATCACCGTCAAGAGCGTAACCGCAATCGAAGTGAGCGGAACTCCTGCAAAAACCGTGTACAGCGAAGGCGAACCTTTCAATCCGGCAGGCTTGAAAATCTCCGCAACGTACTCCGACAACACAAAGGGAAATCTTGACAACTCCGCTTGCCAATGGCTTGACGGCGTGACGAGAAAAACCACACTTTCTGTCGGCACGACAAGCGTCATTTGCAAAATCGGCGATCTCGAAACAATTGTCACCGGAATCACCGTCAAAGAGGCAACGGGCGGGTCGCTGACAATAGACAGATCAAGCTTTACAGGCTCCGGAGCATACGCTTGGTGCACATGGTCGTCCGAAGGTGTGAGCGGAAAAGGCTTTATATATCCGGGAGCAACCGACAAGATACAGATGAACAGCAGCAAGGTAAGTCAATTCATTTTCAACACGACTGCACTTCCCGCAAGTATAACATCCATCACAATTAAAATGAACACCGGTGAAAAAGACTGGCAAATTCTTACATCAGCCACTCCGTTTGCCGAAGCAAGCGGAATAGCAACAGGCGGTACTGACCAAGGAACTAAAGAAGCCACTGAAAACGGCACTATCTGGAATATCACCACATCGGACAGATATTTTGCAATCAACTATGCGGACACGGGGGCTGCATATATCGATTCCATTGTCATAACTTACGGCGGAAGTGCGGCAGAATGCGATCACACATACGGAGACTGGGCTGTATCAAAAGAACCGACAGAAACGGAGTTCGGAGAAAAGATCCGTTCTTGCACCAAGTGCGGACACGTTGAAACCGAAGAGATCCCCAAGCTCATCCCCGAGGCATGCGAGCACGTTTTCGGCGATTGGAGTCTCATCACAGAACCGACACAATTTGCAACGGGAGTTATGTCGCACACTTGCACAAAGTGCGGTGAAAAAGAATCGAGAATAATTGACAAAGTCGGCACACACACCGTTGAATCTTTCAAAGACAGCGTCAATTCGGTTGATGACAAGGCCACAAAAGAAGAGAAACTCGAAGCAATCACCAATGCAATCGCTATGTTCCATTCGCTCTCATCGTCCGAAAAATCGAGCCAAGACGTACAAGTGAGCTATCTTTCACTGCTCGACAAACTTGAAAAACTCAACGGCAACACTCAACCCGGCGAGCCGGATGAGCCATTTGTGGACAACAAAACAAACACATTGTCGGCAGGAGAAATCGCAGGCATTGCCGTTGCTTGCGTAGTTGTGGTTGCAATCGGCGTAGCCCTTCCGATTGTGCTTGTGAAGAAAAAGAAAACGACAAGTAAATAACATTTACCGACAAACAATTTACACTTTATAAAAAAGGAGACCGAGCTTTCGGTCTCCTTTCAAAATGCCGATAAATACGACTTTTTTCAATGCAATCGTGCATAATGCAATCGATTTGCCGATACGTCAATATATGTTAACATATCACTTCCCTTCAACTGAGCATCACTTGTTTGATACAAGTTGTTTGAGCATCAAGAAAATATCCGTGTTGTCGATTGTTGACGGAAGAGAAACGTTCTTTGCCGATTTCAACTTCCAATCGACATAGTAACTTACGTTTTGTTTTGTGTGATAACCTTTTTTGATAAGGCTGTTGTCAATCTGCTCTTTGGTCTCGCCGTTGTACTGCAAATCGCCGCATTCGTGGTCTGCAGTGACAATCATCGAATAGCTGCCTACGCCTTGCAATTTTGCGCTGACAGCCTTAATTGTGTTGTCAAACTCGTCAAGATATTGCATCATCTTGAAGATGTCGATACTCCCCTTGCTGCACATCTTATCGATATGTGCGGCTTCGATCATAAGGAAATAACCGCCGGGATATTTTGACTCCATATAATCCACTGCAAATTGAGCAAGTTGCACAAGAGTCGGTGTTTCGTCAGTAGAGTCATAATTCACGACTTCGGAAAATGCACCTATAACCTTGCCTCTTTCAACGCTCAATTGGCTGAAAGTCGTGCAGAAAGTATACCCCTTATCTTCAAATCTGTCCTTGTAGCCTTCATACGCGCTTTTGCCTGCGCCTAAATAAAGATCTATGTCACCGCAAAGTTGAGATTCGATTATCGAATTTTCATCGCTTCGGCTTGCAACATGAGCGGAAAATCCTGCAGGCGTTGCTCCGCTTAATGTATCGGTGGTTACGATTCCAACTCCTTTGCCCAAACTTTTTGCATATTCGGATATAGATTGAATATTTTTTCCGTCTTTAAATGCAAGTTCGCCCCGTTGATATTTTTGACCCGTTGCCATCGCGCTTGCAGCGGCAGCACTATCGGTCGCCTGAAACTCATTGGAACAACTCGTTATCACATCACCCGGTCTCCAAAAATCGTCAAAGAACAACTGCTTGCCCATATATGCTTCCGTGACCTTGATATGATTGTCGCCCATGCCGTCACCGATGAAAAGTATCGTTCTGTCGCTCTGCCCTTTTAGCTCGGAAAATTTTCCGTTGTCGTTGCAAGCAACGAGTGCAAGCGAGAGCGAGAATATCGTCACGACGACAAGCAAGAGTGAAAGCAGAATCTTAAAAGCGGATTTTTTCATAATCGTCCTTTCTTGGCAATCATCGGACGAATGCTCGACGATTGCCGTGTTATTGTATATTTGAAACTTTATTTTTGAAACGAAAAGTTATTTTTCGTCTCTGCGTTTGACGTCGAAAAAGCAAGAGATTTCAAATAATCGGTATGAAAACGTCGCTCTTCTATTGTCAACAACAGTTTACAAGGAAGACGAGATAAAGTCAATAGTGAAAAAATTAAAAAATAACTAAGTTATTTTATTCGGTTGAACAATGAAGAAAAAATATCGAAAAAGCACCGCAAAACCGCAGTGCTTTATCATTATATTTTTCAATTTTAGACTTTGCATACCGCAATTTCGTTAGATATACAAAGAATCGATTTAACAAGCAATTATTTATTACCGCTAGTTCCGCGCCACACGTAACCTTCTTTCTGGAACGCACGAAGTTGCAAGTTGAGTTGGTCGATAAACTCTTTGTTGGATTGAGTCTTGATGAGCATATTGAGAAGATTTTCCGTCGCTTCAGCGTTGTCTGCGGTGGAAAGGATCTTTCTGATTGCCCAAGTACCTTCGAGTTCGCTGGGCGTAAGGAGCAATTCTTCTTTTCTCGTGCCGCTCTTTGCAAGGTCTATTGCGGGGAAAATTCTCTTTTCGCTGAGTCTGCGGTCAAGGTGAATTTCCATATTGCCCGTGCCTTTGAACTCTTCAAAAATCACGTCGTCCATACGGCTTCCCGTATCGATAAGCGCAGTTGCAATGATAGTGAGCGAGCCGCCGTTTTCGATATTTCTTGCCGAGCCGAAGAAGCGTTTCGGACTGTGCAATGCGCCGGGATCGATACCGCCCGAAAGCGTTCTGCCTGTCGGCGGAATGGTGATGTTGTACGCTCTTGCAAGACGAGTGAGACTGTCAAGAAGCACCACGACGTCTTTGCCCGATTCGACGAGACGTTTTGCTCTTTCAAGGAGCATTTCTGCCGTCTTTGTGTGATGTTCGGGAAGTTCGTCAAAAGTGGAATAAACCACTTCGCCCTTTATAGAGCGTTGCATATCCGTGACTTCTTCGGGGCGTTCGTCGATAAGAAGAACTTTGAGTTCGACTTCGGGATAATTCTGCGCGATAGCCGCGGCAATCATCTTCAAAAGGGTCGTTTTGCCCGCTTTAGGCGGAGAAACGATGATACCGCGTTGACCTTTGCCGATAGGGGATACGAGATCTATGCAACGGGTTGCGTATTCTCTCGGGGTCGTTTCCAGACGCAATCTTTCGTTGGGATAAATAGGCACGAGATCGTCGAAGTTGGGACGAATACCAAGCGTTTCAGCGTCTATGCCGTTGATTTTAGTGACGGTGACGACTGCCGCAGGTCTACCTTCCTGAACCTTTTTGCAAAGAGAATGAACGTAGTCTCCCCTACGCAAACCGTATTGTTTGATTTTCATCGTGGACACATAAGCGTCCATTTCGTTGAAAGTACCGTTCAATACGCGGAGAAAACCGTATCCGTCGGGATTGATTTCGAGATAACCTTCTCTTTCGAGCAATTCTTCTTCGACTTCCTTACTCTCGTTGAGAACCTGAGTGTTGAAATTCTGAACTTGCTGTTGATTCTGCTTTTGCAATCCGCCGCTTTGATTGTTATAACCGTTGTTGTTATAATTGTTGTATCCGTTATTCTGATACCCGTTGTTTTTATTGAAACCGCCGTTTCCGTTCTGAAAATCGTTGAAGTTGCGTTTTTGCTGATTTTGCGGTTTTTGGTACTGATTATTGTTGAAATTACCGTTTTTATAATTATTGTTGCCGTAACCGTTGTTATTATTGTAACCGTTATTGTTGCCGTAACTAGTCGAACGATAGGTCGGTTGGAATTTCGGTCTCACGAATTCTTCTGTCTGACCGTTTTTTTCGATTTTCACGACTTCGCTTTTTTGCGGTTCGGATTTTACGGCATCGACCGTATTTTGACTCGTTTCAACGGTTTTTTCCGTGTTTTCGCCTTTTTTGGGACGTCCGCGACGCGGTGCGGCGGGCGGTTCCATTTCACCGTTTGAAATCTTGAAAACGAGATCCACCAAATCTGCCTTGTTCAATTTCGTAGGCGCACTTACGCCGACTTCTTTTGCAAGGGCACGCATTTCAAAAATACTCTTTGATTCAAGATCTTGTTTGGTGTATTTTTCCATAAACACTCCTGATTTACGCCTTTTATTGGCATAATTTATATTAAATTTTATTTTTTTCGGGGATATAAAACGTGAAGTATATTTCTCGCCGTCGCCTTTTGGGTGACGGCGATCGTTTTTTTGTTATTTTGCAAGTCTTTCTAGAACGAGCACTTTCGTGTCTTCGCCGTCGAAATCCGCTCTGTCAAACTCAACTGTCGGACCTTCTGCGTATACGATATTTTCGTCGTCAAACAAATCGAGAAATTCGTTGATTTTGTCTATATCGAATTCGCAATCTTTGGTCTTATAGTGCATGGGAATGACAACGTCGGGCATGATTTTGTCAACGTATTCTTTTGCCTGCACAGCGTCGATCGTGTAGTTTCCGCCGACGGGAATGAGCAACACGTTGACGGGCATTAACGATTCGACGAGAATTGCATTGCACTCTTCTCCGACATCGCCCATGTGGCATACGTCAACGCCGTCCATGCGATATTTAAAGATGATATTCTGACCGCGCAATGCACCTTTCTTGTCGTCGTGATAAGACCTTTGGGCAAGTATATGTACGCCGCCGATTTCGTATGCGCCCGCTCTGTTGATGACCGTCGGGTCTCCCCCGACTGCCGAGACGTACGAGTGATCGTTGTGTGCGTGCGAAACCGTCACGATGTCCGCGTCAACCTTGGGCATATCGTATCCGACGTAGGAATGATACGGGTCGGTGACTATTTTCGTTCCCGTGCTCTCTTCAAGCAGAAAGGACGAATGACCAAGCCACGTGATTTTCATTTTATGCTCCTTTACTCTCAGTCGCTGAGTCTTTCAACGAGTTCGCGTATCTTCTGCGAGGGGTCGAGAAGATTTGAAACGGATTCGTTGAAGTTGGCGGCTGCGATGATATACGAAATATATTTGGAAAGATCCGCTTCAACAAACCACTTGCAATCTTTGAGTTCGGGAATGCGATAAGTAAGGTTCGTCGAAAGCACAGCGTCGAAGATGCCGTCTTCGTACGCTTTGTTGAATTTGTCAACGCCTTCGGTGAACAAAGAAAACGTCGCCGCAAGGAAAACTCTCTTTGCGCCCTTTGCTTTGAGTTCTTTTGCAAGGTGCAAAATGGAGTCGCCCGTTGCAATCATGTCGTCTGCCACGAACACGTTCATTCCTTCAACGGAAGAACCGATATATTCGTGCGCTATAATAGGATTGCGACCGTTTATCACCGTTGAATAGTCACGGCGTTTGTAGAACATTCCGAGATCGAGCCCCAACACGGAAGCGTAATAAACGTTTCTGGGGATTGCGCCTTCGTCGGGAGAGATGACCATAAGACTCTCTTTGTTGAGTTTTACGTCCGGGAATTGTTTAGTAAGGCGTTTGAGAATTTGATAGTGTGCAAAATAGTTGTCGAAGCCCATAAGCGGGACTGCATTCTGCACTCTGGGGTCGTGAGCGTCAAAAGTGATAATGTCGCTTACGCCCATATTCTGAAGTTCTTGAAGCATTGTTGCGCAGTCGAGAGATTCTCTTGCGCTGCGTCTGTGCTGACGGCCGCCGTAAAGCATGGGCATGATGACCGTGATGCGAGCAGGCTTGCCCGTGCATGCGCAGATGATGCGTTTCAGGTTTTCAAAATGCTCGTCAGGAGTGACGGGTATTTCCTTCCCGAAGAACGGATACGTTATGCCGTGATTGCCGGGGTCGCAGATGATATACAAATCTTTGCCGCGCACGGTCTCGTAGATTATGCCCTTTGCGTCGCCGTTGGTGAAACGGGGGCAATCAGCTTTGAGAATGAACGTATCTTTGTGAAGTTTCTTTCCGAGATGAGACTCGCTGAAAAGAGTGATAAGTCGCTTGTCTATAAGTTGCGCAAGTTCTTCCGCACCGGGTGTCGCGATAATGGCGATAGGTGCGCTCGGCGTCTCTCCGAAAATAGAAAAATCAGGTGTCATTTGTGTTCTCCTAAGCTTGTATTTAGAGTATATCAAACAATTTCGTTCTTGACAATCAATATTGCCAATAATAAAATTAATTTTATTTTTCTTTCATTTTTCGACGGAAATTTTCTTATTTCTCTCCGAATTATATTTGACGAACTACGTTTTTTATGCAAACGTACACGCTAGTCAAGTATTTCGACCAAAACAGAGTTCATCACCGCAACGCCGTCTCGCGTCAAACGCACTTTCCCGTTTTGCTCTTCAAAGAAAACCGAAAGTCTGTCGTCGATTTTGCCTAGCAAATCTTTATTTATGCCCGTGTGCGTGCGAAGACCGAGCATTATAGTTTCGTTTTTCACGTCTTTTTCGGTGAGCGTTTCAACGCTCTCGCGCACAATATCCTTATAATCTTTTTTTTCTTCAACCGCATCGCAATATTCGTCGAGTTTAGACAAATTTGCATATCTCGTTTCGCTTGCGAGTTTCTTTTCTCCGTCGACGGTTTTAACGAGCGAGTGCGCACCTGCGCCAAATCCCAAATACTCTTCTCTCGTCCAGTATCCGAAATTGTGCAAGGATATTTTGTCGTTTTTTGCAAAATTCGATACTTCGTATCGCTTGAAGCCCGACTTCTCCGCTTCGTTGAACGCCGTATCGAACAGCGTCTGAGTGTCGTCCTCGCTAGGAAGCGTAACTTTTCCGTTTTGTATCATTCTTTCGAGTCTCGTGCCTTTTTCGACGCTCAACTCGTACATCGAGATATGCTCGACGAGCGGACATAACGTGCGCACTTCTTCTCTTACGCCGTCGACAGTGTCAAACGGAAGTCCGATTATCAAATCGCAGGAAACGTTGTCGAAAAACTCTTTTGCGAGTTTGATTTTTTCAATAGCGGTGTTGGCGTCGTGAAGTCTGCCTATAATTTTCAGATTTTCGTCCGAAAGACTTTGAACGCCTATGCTTATGCGGTTCACTCCGTTTTTTTTGTAAAGCGCGAGTTTTTCCGCGGTTATGCTTTCGGGATTGCACTCTATCGAAAACTCTTTGACAAATGACAAATCAAATGAGTTTTCAAGAGCGTTGAAAACCGACGAAATCTTGTTTTCGTCAAGTGCGCTAGGCGTGCCGCCACCTATATACACCGTGTCTATTTTTGCTTTCGCAAATCGTTTTCCCGCAAGTGATATTTCGTGATTTAATGCGCTTAGATAACGCAAAATCAACGCTTCGTCTTTACAAGCGTACGAGTTGAAGTCGCAATATGCGCACTTCGATTTGCAAAACGGAATGTGCAGATACAGTTGCATAAAAAATTTCACCCCGAAAAACGAGTTTCTCGGGGCATAAGCGTATTATTTGTTCGGGTCTACTTTGAGTATGGATATAAACGCTTCGCTGGGGACTTCTACACTGCCCACTTTGCGCATACGTTTTTTGCCTTCTTTTTGCTTTTCAAGAAGTTTTTTCTTTCTGGTTATATCGCCGCCGTAGCACTTTGCAAGCACGTCTTTGCGCATTGCTTTCACGGTTTCACGTGCGATGATTTTTCCGCCCACGGTTGCCTGAATAGGCACTTCGAAGAGTTGTCTTGGGATTACGTCTTTGAGTTTTTCGGCAATTCCCCTGCCGCGAGCATATGCGTTGTCCTTGTGCACGATGATTGAAAGTGCGTCGCACAAATCGCCGTTTATCATCATATCCAGACGTACGAGATCGCTCTTTTCGTATCCGTCCATTTCGTAGTCGAGGGACGCATAGCCGCGCGTTCTCGATTTGAGAGAGTCGAAAAAGTCGTATATGATTTCGTTGAGCGGCATGCGATAGATGAGTTGCACGCGGGTGGGGTCAATATACGACATATCGACGAACACTCCCCTTTTGCCCTGACAAAGTTCCATAATCGGGCCAACGTATTCGGGCGGCGTGTAAAGTCTTGCCTTTACGATAGGCTCTTCGATATAGTCTATTTCGCTTGGATTGGGCAAAGCGGTCGGGTTGTCTATGGTGAGTTTTTCGCCGTTGGTCTTCGTCACGATATACGAAACGCTGGGCGCGGTGGTGATAAGGTCGAGATCGAATTCTCTTTCGAGTCGTTCTTCGATTATCTCCATGTGCAAAAGTCCCAAAAATCCGCATCTGAAACCGAAGCCGAGTGCGGTTGACACTTCCGGATCGAAAGACAACGATGCGTCGTTGAGTTGAAGTTTGAGCAGTGCTTCTTTAAGGTCGTCGTATCTTGCGCCGTCCGCAGGGAAAACGCCCGTATAAACCATAGGCGTTGCCTTTTTATATCCGGGCAGTGCTTCTTTTGCGGGATTTTCGGCGTTTGTTATCGTATCGCCCACAGCCGTATCGCCGACGTTTTTGATGCTTGCCGCAACGTAACCGACTTCGCCGGATACAAGCATATCGCAAGGTCTCATCCCCGGTGAGAAATAGCCGACTTCAACGACTTCGAACGTCTTGCCCGACGACATCATTTTGATTTTGTCGCCCACCCTCACAGTGCCGTCCATTATACGAACCATTGATATCGCGCCGCGATAATTGTCGTAAAAACTGTCGAAAATGAGTGCTTTGAGCGGAGCGGAATCGTCTCCCGTCGGAGCAGGAAGTTTTTCTATTATTTGATTAAGCAAGTCGTCAATGCCGATACCTTCTTTTGCAGAAACGAGCGGACAGCCTTCGGTGTCGAGCCCGATTATGTCTTCGATTTCCAACTTTACGCCGTCTACGTCTGCGCTTGCAAGGTCGATTTTGTTTATGACGGGCAGAATTTCAAGGTCGTTTTCAAGAGCGAGATACACGTTTGACAAAGTTTGTGCTTCAACGCCCTGAGTTGCGTCCACGACGAGCAGCGCACCTTCGCACGCGGCGAGCGAACGTGAAACTTCGTATGTGAAATCGACGTGTCCGGGCGTATCGATAAGGTTGAGAACGTATTCTTCGCCTTTATATTTGTAATAAAGCCTGCACGTTTGAAGTTTTATCGTTATTCCGCGTTCCTTCTCTATTTCCATATTGTCGAGAAGTTGCTCTGCCATATCGCGCTCGCTGACCGTACCCGTCTTTTCTATAAGACGGTCGGCAAGTGTGCTTTTGCCGTGGTCGATATGGGCTATTATGGAAAAATTGCGTATGTGTTTCTTGCTCAATGCGCTCTCCTGCCGAATGAGTTCTCATTGCAACAAAAAACGTCGTATCATTGGAGGCCCGCCAGCCCGACGAGAAGCCCGCCTTCCGGGCCAGAGTCGCCATCGTGGGCAGCGAGATCGACGATCCCCAGCTGACCAAGCTCATCGAGGGCTGCGGCGCCCTGGTGGTGTCTGACCGCTACTGCTTCGGCTCCACCCCCGGCCGCGAGGTCATCGAGCTGAAGGACGATGAGGACCCCCTGCGCCAGCTGTGCCTGCACGTGATGCAGCACTCCGAGTGCGCCCGGTATATCGCCGACGAAAAGGTCCAGCAGCGCCGGGACACCGCCGACCGTCTGGCCCGGGAGTTCAAGGCCGACGGCATCATCTATGAGCAGATGAAATACTGCGACTACTGGGGCTTTGAGCGGGCTCTGGTCAGCTATATCATGCACGAGGAGTACAACTGGCCGGTGCTGTCCATCGACCGCCTGTACAACAACGGCAATTCCGGCCAGCTGCGCACCCGCGTCCAGGCCTTTGTGGAATCCCTGGAGATCAAGCGCATCCAAAAGAACGGAGGGACCAAGTAATGGCAAAGATGAAATTCCCCAACCCCAAGTTCTTCCGGGCCAAGGACAACGTGGACTGGAAGGCACAGGGCCGGAACCTGCAGGAAGTGGGCGGCATCATCTGGGATATGCTGAAGGAGACCGACTGGAAGGCCTTCGCCGCCAAGCAGAAGGCCAACGTCCAGGACAATGTCCGCCGGGTGGTCCGCGAGGCCAGGACCATCGCCGCCATGACCCCCGCCGAACGGCTGGACCTGCTGAAAACCGGTGAAAAGCACCTGGGCACCCTGTACCGCAAGGGCGACATGGTCACCGTGCGCCGCGAGTGGCGCGGCGTGGCCGACACCGCCTATGACTTCAAGGAATGGCTGCGGATGTGGGGCATGCTGCTGGGCACCTTCTCCAAGGACCTGGTCCCGGCCCTGAACATGACGTTCTATTACCGGTGGATGATCTCCTATGTGTGCTGCGTCAGCTTCATGGACAAGAACACCATGGGCCAGCGGAGCAACGCACTGAAGATGAGCCACCTGCTGATCTACGATATCTTCCGCTATGTGGCCGAGAACCTGGTGTTCCTGGCCAAGTGCGACAAGAAGAACGGCAACAGCGCCGAGCTGAACAAGAAGGTGGTCCTGTTCGACGAGATGACCATGGGTCAGATCATGGCAGGCTTCCCGGATCTGCTGGGCATCCCCTATCAGCTGATGCCTGTGTTCCTGGTGTCCGAGATCGACCAGCTGACCTGCGTGCCGTATATTGACGCGGTGGAATCCTTCGGCCTGCCCGCCGATACCTGCCCCGTGCCCTCCTCCGAGTGCGGCGCTCTGGTCATCGACGCTCTGCCTCATATGGGCAGCTGCTTCATCTCCTCCTCCATGCCCTGCGACGGCTCTACCATGGCCTCCTCCTATATGGCCCGCCGCTTCCCCGAGCTGCCTACCTTCCACCTCTGCTTCCCGACCCAGTATCTCGACGAGAGCACCCTCCAGTGCGGCGTTGAGGATATCAAGGCCTGCATAAAGTTTGTTGAGGAGCAGACCGGCACCAAGTGGAGCTGGGATGCATACTTCACCGCAATGAAGCGCTTCAATCAGGAAACCGCATACGAGCTGGAAAAGTGGGATATAAACAAGACCAACAGGCCGCAGCTGCTCGGCCCGTGCTACGAGCTGTTCCGCAAGTACAATTACGAGATGGACGGCGGTCTTGATCCTCGCGTTATGACTACCTGTGAAAAGGTCAACAAGCTTCTTACAAAGGCGTACAGCAGCGACAGCCTCGCATGGCCTAAGGATAAGATGAAGTACAGGGCGATTATTTGGTCATGCCCGCCCCACTTCTACGCAAACTTCTCCAACTGGCTCGCCAACTGCTGGGGAATCGACGTCCTTGTCGAGATGGAATCTCTCAACTTCACAAAGCCTCTTGAGACCGAGGATAAGGAAGAAGCAATGCGCGACCTTGCGCGTCTGTATGAGCGTATGGTCATGCGCCGTCACACCAACGGCGGTTACCAGAACGTCGTCGACGAGCTGTGGCGTCAGTGCGAGGCTTGGAACGCAAACTTTGTTATCATGTATCAGCACGTCGCCTGCAAGAACATGGCTACCGTTCAGGGCATTCTGGACGAGCAGGGACGCGAGCGCGGTCTGCACATGATCTGGGTCGAGCACGATCTTATGGACCCGCGTACTGTCTCCCGCAGCTCCATGCGCGCCAAGGTCACCGAGTATATGCGCACCGTTATCGGCGCTTCACCCGTTGATCCTTCGCTCTTGGAGTTCGAGGATGACTCCTGCATGTAATTCCCTACGCGAAAAGAAATAAACTGGAGGAAAGAAAAATGAAATATTTCGGCGGCTGCGACGTAGGCTCCACCTACACAAAGGCAGTAATACTTGACGAGACCGGCAAGATCGTTGCCGATACCACCATCCGCAGCAAGATCAACTCCGAGCAGAGTGCTGTTGCCGCAATGGCGGAAGTCTGCGAGAAGGCAGGTCTGAAGGATTCCAAGGATCTCAGCTACCTCATCGGTACCGGCTACGGCCGCAACAAGGTCCCCTTCGCGGATGAGAACATCTCCGAGATCTCCTGCCACGCTATGGGCGTGCACGTGACCGATCCTTCCGTCAAGGCTATCATCGATATCGGCGGTCAGGACGTCAAGGGTATCAGCATCGATACCGACGGCACCGTCAAGAACTTCGCCATGAACGACAAGTGCGCAGCCGGTACCGGCCGCTTCTTCGAGGCAATGGCACGTTCCTTCGAGCTGAGCCTGCCCGAGTTCTCCAAGCTCTCTCTGACTGCTAAGAACGTCATCCCCATCACCGCACAGTGCACCGTTTTCGCAGAGTCCGAGGTCATCACCCTCGTCGGCGAAGGCAAGCCGATGGATGAGATCGCAGCAGGTATCGAGATGGCAGTTGCAAAGCGCTGCTTCGTCATGGCCAAGAAGGCCGGCGCCACCGACAGCATCACCCTGACCGGCGGCTGCGCAAAGAACGACGGTCTGAAGGAAGCTATCGAGCACGTTCTGAAGCTCAAGGTCGTCAACCTCAAGACCGACCCGCAGCTCATGGGTGCTCTCGGCGCTGCTGAGTATGCCCGCCAGAAGGGCATGGCCAAGAAGTAATTTCCTCGACCAAACCGATTTAGGAAAGGGGCATATTCTTACATGTGCAAATTTTTTAAGAACCTTATAAAGGTGCTCGTCATCACTGTCGCTGCCCTGTTTGTCGTCTATTTCTGGAACCTCGACCAGAAGCTTCTGGGCTGGGTATACAAGCAGGTCAACACCATCTTTGACCGCAAGCCCGTTGATATCAAGTTCTGAGCATGGAACTGTATAACTCTCTTATCAACGAGACCAAAGCCCTGCTTGAGTCAAAGAGCGCAAAGGTCTGGGACTATGACGCGCACGGTCTCTGGAAGGATACCGGCATGAGCGAGCTCGTCCTGCAGAAGGACGCCGCCTTTGAACTGGGCGCATCCGGCAAGGGCTCGGCAAACTATGTGCTGTTCACCTCCAATGCCGAGCTCGTCAATAAGGATCAGGTCATTCTCTGCGGCAAGGATCTCGGCGAGCTGAAGGGCGACTGCGATTTTGCCC
>ENA-USUJ01000137-USUJ01000137.1-human-gut-metagenome-genome-assembly--contig:-NODE-137-length-56734-cov-11.234587_pt1 | contig 56734 bp, 55 predicted proteins | sample MGYA00250061_ERZ773398 | MGnify/ENA primary metagenome ERZ773398 (study PRJEB29103, sample SAMN06111992) | human gut metagenome | biome: human gut; feature: ankylosing spondylitis patient; material... | reverse complement strand
ATAGTCTGCGTTTTATCCTGCATTGCTCCGTGCTGAGTGGTTGTTGCAATTTTTGCAACAACCACTTCCTCATCCAGCTCACCGGATTCAAAAATCTTTGCTAAATGGCGGCTGATGCCCGACTTGTCAATACCAAACAATTCAGCCATAGCTTTTTGTGTCAGCCATATCGTTTCATCTAGCAGGTGAATAGTTAGTGTTGTCTTTATCCTTACTGGAGCTGGTTTTCTGAAAAAGGTTACTCGCAGAGAATACTTTTTCCATATCTTTTAATTCTTCATCTGTCATAGACCAAATATACATTCGACAAACATGCTTATAACTTGTTGAATACAAACATTCGATGGTATCTCACATATTCTAAATTATCATCATTAACTTCTATCTTCATGTCCCCATTAATATTCATAAATATTTTTGTATTCATATCTAGTTTTTCCGAAATAAGAATGCCTCCATTATCGTCAAACGATATATATCCACTGTCAAAAAGTTTATCGTGATTTGGACATAAAAGCAATCCGTTCTCAGGACTTAATTTTTCATATTTATCACTTTGTGCCCACAGCTTTATATGACTTGCAATCAACAAATCCGGATTGTTTACCCCACATAAGCAGCACTTACAATTATACTTATTTATCAAACTTTTTCTAAATTCATCCTGATTTATCCTTACCTTAACAACAGCATCTTTCTCTTTACCATAAACATCCAGAATGCTACTGTTTATGTCTTTTAAACGCTCATCATATGAATCTGAACAGTGCCTAATATACGAATACACTTCCTGATTTGTTTTAGTATTCCCATACCATATATTACTATGTCCCATTCCATTAATTTGATAATTTCTTTCTTGTGGTTCAATCAAATAAACCTGATCAGAAAAAATATTATATACACTATGGCTTTTTAATTTCCTGCTTTCCATAACATCATCTGGTACTTTTTGAAGCTCGCGATACACTTTAGCATTATTATACCATCCTACAATACATTGTCCCCCTTCTCGCTTTTTTGCAACCCAAATCACTAAAACATTATCTGCATAATCTTTATTGTCTTTTGAAATTTTATCTATATGTATAGTTTTATTTACACCCACTTCTACAAAACCATAATACATATTATTGCAGCCTAAATAATTGTAACACTCGTATCCTATATTATCTTTATTGTACTTTCCTCCACCTATTGGCTTTTCTAATTGACTTCCTTTATATGATGTCATCCATCCAACTCTGCAATACAATATACGCATATAGTTTTCTCCTAATATACTTTCACAATATCTTCCGTTTCTTAAACTTATCCAAGTCATCAGCATTATGGATTATTCTGTACTATTATATTAATCCAATTCACATTATCCCGCTGCAAAGCATCCGCAGAATACCAGATTTCTGTTATCTTTAATCCATTTTCTTCTGTAACAAATTCTCTTAATTCCTGCTCTGTGATTGCCGTAAAATACCGCCCGGCATCATCATATCCGGAATCAATGCCGGTTTTCATTGAAATATAAGCTGCTCCCGACGGATTAAGAATCACCGGCAGTTTATTAAAAAATCCGGCAATTTCCGTTCTCGGCAGATGAAGAATTGATGCATTTGCCCAGACTCCATCGTATCTATGTGACGGAATCCATTCAGAGACCGGTATATTAAGTACTTGTGCATCGGCATATGAAGATGCAATCTGACACAATTCCCCGGATGCATCAATTCCTTCAACTTCATAACCATGTGTCTTAAAATATCGCATATCCCGCCCGCTTCCTGCGCCTATATCTATTATGCAGCCTCCCGGTTTAACATACCGGCAGAAACGTTCACAATTAGCTGACATATCTATTTTACACGTTTTATTAAAATAGTCCAATGCATTCTTATTATAATAATCAATAGTACTAATATCTATCATCTTCCGTCGCTTTCGTTAAATTATGTTATAATACAATCCGCTTCTTCGGCTCCCATATTTCACTGTATCCATTTGTTCTTGCCCAATTATATATATCGCGAAGGCTGTCACTTCGATATCCGGCTATCTTATTTGCATATGCCGCCAGTCTTGACGCATTATTTCGTCTGATAATCTGTTCCAGATAGACCGGTGCTGCCAGCTTATCACTTTTGGATTCATTGCATTGTGGGCATGCAAGCACAAAGTTCCAAAGCTTATCATCTTTAATAAATGACCACGGGATAAAATGATCAACATGAATAGCAGATTCTTTAAGCGGACGTCCACAGTAAAAACACCTTTTGCACTCAAATTCATCATATAATATATGCCTGTATACAGATAAGTCACTTCGCTTTGTACTACATTCTATTTTTGTAAGCAAATGCACAACCATCGAATCATCATTTACTTTTTCCATATACCGTGCCCACTCATAGTAATTCATTTTCTCGATAACAATCTTATGTTTACACAGAAATTCATACATATACGGCGAAAAACGCAGCCACTCACCGCTGCGTGAAAAAGAATATGCCATTCCGCCCAAATCCGCATAAAGCGCACCAACTACATTTATTTTGCATTTTCGTTTTGTATTATCACACACAAAAATCATTGCATCATCATTAAGCTGCTCAAAAGGTACTCCATCTGCTATATGAAAACGTGTTGCTGCTTCGCGCAATATTCCCTCTATGGCAGATATCCTTCCATCTCTGGTAATGCTTTGCTGCCTGATTCCATACTTAAGCACAAGATTCCAATAGCTTTCTGCAAATTTAGCAAATATTACATCAAATGTCAGCTGTAAATTACTATCCACATTATAAAGATTATCCAACAGCGATTTGAGGAATGCAAACTTATAACTCGTTGAATTTTTGGACTGTGCCGAAAATAATCTGCTAAAAACAGACCATAACTCGTCCTCTGACACGTTATTATTTATATATTGTCCCTCTGATAATAAATGTCCTGCCGGCATAACTATCCTTCCTCATAATAAATATTATTGGTATTATTGTCTATAACTTTTTAGTAATGCGATACTTCCTTCCTTCATATTCAAATACAACACTGATTGGTCTGCCATCCATCGCTTTATGTAATCTATATTTGTCAATATCTAATTCGACTTTATGAATTTTCATATCATCCATCGACTCATACTCAATCATTTCTCCGTCATGTACAACTATTTCGTCCAACTTTCCACCGACGATTGACGTTTCTGAACTTACCGGCACATCTATTGCTTTCATCGGCGCGCCATACTTATCAAGCAACTGCAAAATATTCTGTACCTCTGCTAAATGAGTCTGAGTAAAATATAATGACATATCCCTACTTGCAGATACCTTATAATATGGTTCTCTCATAGAAATCGCTGCATTTTCCATTGCCCTCTTAATGCTTGCCTTATACTCATCACTACGAGTTTTCTTAATAGCCTCGTATTTCTGGTAGCAATTCGGACAAAGGCATAAGTTAAGTTGCTCCATGTCTACAATACCAAAATTTGCGATAGAAACTGCAAATATCTCTTTTTCTCCCATTATACGCTTACAGCTCTGGCATATAATTTTACCAAACTGATTCGTGTACATGCCTCTTAAATATGCACGAGTCAAATCCCTGTTGCCAGAAACTTTTTGTCGAACTACAACTTCTTTATATCTTACCGGATCTGCAGCATAGAACTGATTCTCAACATACCTTTCTAATCGTTCTCTATTGGCAACATAACGAACCGGGAACTCATTCATATCAAAATCATCCGGATTAAATACGGTGTTATCACCGTCTCCTTTTGAAATAGCAATTTCTACGCCTAATTCTTTTGCCAATTTCGCCAATAGTTGCTGTTTTGCATCTTTATCTAAGTTATCAATACCATCAATAACAATCTCAGTTTCATCTGCTGAAAAACCAAGTAATCGACACTCATCGCTATATTGTGACAAGCTAATTTCTTGATAAATTTTCTTATCAAGCTGATTCTTGGATATATCTTCTATGTACTGAAGTGTTCCATCCGTATATAACCAATCATCACTACGGAGCTGCTTTAATGCATTGCAGATACCCTCTTTGGTTTCAAAGGCATCATCTGTTCCAACGATTACTCTTCCAGCAAGTTTCGTAGCATTCGCTAATGCTATCTTCAAAATACATGCCGATTTTTTCTTTGCCAAATCGCAGCTTGTATGGTCTTGAATATATTCTATATTCTTTCTGAGAAAATTAATTTCTAAATAAGGGCGAAAGTCTCCAACTGCTTTTATTCCATTACCATTTCGAGGTCCTTCTTCAACCGGAGTAACATGAATTCCCAACTGCATTACACTATTGGTACTAATACCTTTCTCCTTATAAAATTCCTCATCCAAAAATGCAACACCCTTACCTAAGCCAGAATAATACACACGCATATCAGCCCCTTCAATGGACTTTTCGCGGTAGACATCACTCGGCTTCATCAATTTTGTTATACCATCAGAATCTTTAGCAAGAATAATACATCTTTCAGCAATCAGTTCTTGAACTTCCTGCATATACGATGCACTAATCATCAAACGACAAATCTGTAAAATATCATCAATATACTCTTTTTCAAAAGTTTCCGTAAGTTGTACCGTCTTTGGTAATCTTGAATATTTTATAAGGACTTTACCTTTTACATATTCAAAGTTATCAAATTCTTTAACTCCAAAGCAATCCTCTAATAAGGTTTTATAGTCGTCTGTGATAAACGAAAGAACAATAGCAGCCTTGGCAATCTTATGGTATTCACTTGTGGAACTCAAATAAACTTGTGCCTCTTCCGCTTCATTATATGCTGCTATAAACCTGCTTTCAGCATTTATCAATATGCGAGCCTTTCTCAAGATAGTCCATGCTTTTTTTACAAAAGCCTGCACATCTTCTTCATACAGACTCTTCTTTCTTACTACCTTAAAGTCCTTTGTGTATTCCGATAACTTATATTCATTCAAAAATTCATATAAATCTCTCATTGCATCAAAGTCTGCAATGTCATCCATGTTCTGGAAACTCTCAACAACTCTATGTGCCCATGTTTCCATAGAAAATACCGGAACTTTTAAATCAAGTTTCAGCCAACTATAATACTCTGAAAAACCTGCTGATTTTTCATCGTTAATAAGCACATATTCCTTATCTCTTGTAAATGTCCCTTTCAAATATGCATTCGTAGAAAGGTCTACCATATCAAAAGGCACGGCCACACACACATCACTACAAGCAGATAACTTCCCTGAACGATTTGGAATCAACTCATTTTCCAAGAATAATTTTGTAATTACAGTTTTTAATCTCGGCAATGTCTCATCATTAAAAGCAGTCACCAGAATCTGTCTAATAAAATTCTGAGTAATGAGTTCTTTTTTCTTGAAATCCAAAATCGCCTCTGCAAAAAGTTCTACCGCAGAATTTAATAAAACATTATTAAACTCAGAAGGACGCATTAATTTTTCTCTTGATACAGCAGTTTCAAAAGAACCATGCAACAGACATGGTAAACCGGTTCTGTCCTTTGTAGGAAAATACACCCAAATATCCGTATTTTCCATCCTTTGAATAGACTTCTGCTGCATATTCGTCAAAAAAGCAAGACTTACCTCTGCATTACCCATTTTAGGATGAACTACTTTTTTCTTATACTTATAATAATACAAATCGCTGTATCTCCTGGGGCTACTAATAGCATTGCCCCTCAGCCGACATATCTTTAGATTTGTGTTTTCCTGCTCCACTAAAGAGAATTTCTCATATTTTCTTTTCGTCTTATCAATCCAAAACAGACATTTAATTGTTGATAAAAACAGTAATATTTCAGGTTCTAAATCTTTTAATTTCAGGATAATGTCGCTGCCATCTATGCGATGTATTTCTCCACTTTTTTCCCTCTTTTCAAATGGTAATACAACTTTCGTAAGATGTGTAGATTGTGCAAACGGGATAAACTGTTCCCCACCATCAAGAGAATAGGAAATACCCGACTGCATTTGTTCTACATAATTCCAATCAGTTTCAATTTCTTCTGGTAATAAATAATTTTTAATGCGAAACGCCTCATCATCTGAATATATTTGTGGTTCACAAGTATATTTAAATACCGATTTGAATCCCATACCGAATTTACCGATAGTCTGTGCATCATCCGCCTTGGTCGTTTCAAGCATAGATGATACACCAATTACATCAGCTTCATTAAAAGGCTTACCGTTATGATAGAAAACAATTTTGTCCTCATAGTATTCAAATACAACACAAGATGCTTTTGTATCTTCAGCATTCTGAATCAACTCATATACAAAATGATTGCTATCAGAATAATGACCTGCCAAAAGTGCTTCATATTTGCCAGGATTTTCTGTCATATCCAGCCAGCCACGATGATTTTTCTCATATATAGCTCTGTAATTTATCTTTCCCATAGTAAAGTACCTCTCAAGTATTAATGTACAATCGTCAATTTATCTAATGCTCTTGTAAATGCAATATATCTTTCATTGCGTTCCATACCCTCATCCACAACATATACTCTGTCAAATTCGATACCTTTAATTTCATCTACATACATAATAGAAACCTTGGATGTGTCAAATTTTGGTGAAAAGCAATTCTTAACGGCATCTACTATCGGGCTTCTTGTAACCCTAGTCTTTGCCATCGTTCGAGGCAAAATAACGGCAGTTCTATCTTCTGATGCCGCACTCGCCACCAACTCCTCTAGCATTTCTTTAAAAGTGATATTTCTAACCGGCTCGCCATCAACTCCGGTAAGAGTCATATCAAAATTAAAAACTTCATTACAGTACTGTGTAATCTGATTTGTATTACGGTAGTTTTCATTCAATTCATATGGCTTATCTGCTCGTAACAGCATTCGCAAATGCTCCCAATCATTCAAACCCCTACCATGTTTTATTCTTTGATTAATGTCTCCATAAACATTGTAATAGGCTTTATTGGCCGCATTCTGTTCAATAATGACTTCATATTCACAAAATGAAACATCCTGACCTTCATCTACACAAATCAGTTCTTCTTCTCCGACAGTCTTATTCCATAACATTCTTGCAAAAATTACTCTTGCATATAATTCATAACGATAAATCTTATCCGGACGTTTCATATCTAATTCAACTAATTTGTCAGCAATTACACAATTAAAAAGAACATTAAATACCTTTAATATGATATCCTTCTGATACTTATTCTTTAATTCGATGACCTGCTTATATTCATTCTGCGTTAAAATCAAACCTTTTGCAGATAACTCTCCCTGTTCTTTATCAATTTCTTGCTGCAATTTTTCCTTAATAGAATTCTGTTTAAAAATACTACTCTTAGCACGCCTATATTTCGCCAAATATTCAATAACAGCATTACCAGATTTTAATACCTTCTTCTGATCGAAATATGCTATTGCTGCATCAATAGTGTCAAATGTATCAACTGCATTTTGAGCATTATTCCATATAACTAGAAGTTTTTCTAATTTTTCATTTTTCTTCTGTAGTTCAATCTCCCTATTCCGTGCCTTCTTTAATGAATCTCCTCTTAACAGGCGGCGAATTGGACCACTTAATTTATCAATTTCCTCACGAACCTCTGAAAGTGCATCTATTATCGACTGCTTATCCACAGTATATTTTTCGAGAACATCTGATATAATCGGTTTAAGTTCATTACGATAATTTGCTTTTAATCCAACAATCACGTTTTCTGCCTCAGCAATCGATTCATCACATTTTTGTTGTTGGTACTTGTATGCTTCAATTTTTTCCTCATGACGACTCAATTCTGACATAACTGAACTGTTTTTGCTTGCAATATCCCCTACCATTCTTGCAAATAAAATCAATTTCTCTCCATCTGTCATTGAATCAGTGATTTTATAGGTATATCCGCATTTGTCGGCACAACACCTAATAAATTCCTGTTCTTCCGGAGTATAATACTGTCTTAATACTTCCGGATACAAAGCTCTCATTCGTTTTACAAAAGCCTTGCTATATATATAATTCAAAAATCTTTCTTCAATATTTTCTTCTTCATCAATTTTATTATGATATGACAATTCAGCATCATATTTATCCAAAAGCCATGAATAATACTGATCTACTGACATAATTTCGATTGCACCTAAATTTAACTGCAAATGCAATCCCCCAATATGTACATTAAAATTCTCGTTTGGTGTCAAAATCTTAATTTTTTCAGGCTTCAATGACTTATTATTGTACAACCAAAACGAAAGTCTATGGAGCATTACCATTGTTTTACCTGAACCTGCACAACCTTGTACAATCAAGTTTGCTACATACGCACGTTCAATAATTTCATTCTGCTTATCTTGAATTGTAGCAATAATATCCGTTAACTGGTGGCTCTTCTTTCTTGACATTAATACCTGAATCAAGAACTCATCGTAGATTCCCTTATCCGCAAATTCTGAATTACTTGCAAATTCATCTACAATACCACGAAGTTCCCCAGCCTGAATATCAATCTTCCTTCTTAAATCCACTTGCCACTTCTTACCACTAATATTTCCGTTCGGTTCAGCGGTTCTCGCAAACAATTTACCTTGTTCACTCCAACGCGAATAGACAAAAATATCTCCGACCGTTCTGTCGTCTGTTTTTCCTATGTAGTAAGTTTTCCTTGTTTTCCCATCATCATTTACATCAATACGACCGATATATGGTTCGGCTATCATTTCTGTCAATTTATCACGCTGTTCAAATGCCTTCTTATTTGCCTCTTTTGCGTAAGACGCACTAATCAAGCCTCCGCATTTATCATCAACTGTATATTTCCCATACTCTGGATATGGTATTACTATTCTTTCATATTCTTCATCTAAAACTTGCTTTAGTCTCTTATACGCTTCTTTTTCTTCATCATATGAATCTCCATGTTTCATATACTCGAATAAACGCACAGCACCCTTGATATGATGTGTTACAATTCCTTGTGATGATAAAAATTCATAGCTTTTCTGTGGAATATAATATGCTGCACATTCTTTACAAAATGCCATTTCCACAGCATATCTTCTCACATGTCTGTTGCTGTTCTCAACAGCAACAGCAACATTTACTATCTCACAACTTGCAATATGCTCCTTATGAGTACAGTTGCATTCATCCGCTTGGATAACCTGATCATGCGATTCTAAATCTACAACATCCTTTACACCAGCAAGTGTAAGTTCCCTACCATTCGATATAAATGCAATAAAATCCTTTGAATTCATTCGCATCTCCTCCAATTCCTAGCACAGTCAAAGTTAGTCACACACATACCTCTACTCCATATATGTCAACACCATCGTTCGTATTTATTTTTTCATGTACTTTCCGATAGTCAATCTTTCCCATCGTAAATACACCGCCTTTATTCTATATGTAATATGCCCTTTATTAATAAATTAGTCTTTATCTCTGCTCTTGAAACAATTTCATCCATTTCCCTCTTCTGTCTATCAAAATCAACAAGCAGCTTTTCCAACTGTGATGTTCTCATTCGGATAATCTTTTCATCCTCAGCTTTTGCAATCATGTCACGAAATATAGCTTCTCTCTGATTTGTAGAATGCGCAAGTTGCTCTAATCTATAATCACATTCTGCCTTTACGTCCTTCACATATTCTGCTTTAACTTCTTTCCATTTCTCATAGTGAAGTCCATCCATCGAATTCCATTTCGTACTATAATCTCCACTTGCTTCATGGTAATCCGATGCATACTGCATAATGGATAAAATATTATTTTGTACTTCTGCATTGTCACTGATAGCAACAAGCTTAATATCCGGACGCAAACCCACATAATTCCATGCATAAATCAAGAATGTATAATCTCCAGGTGCAATTTCCTCCGAGGTGGCAGATAAAGCAATCTCGCATGGAAATTTTGTACTCTCATATGCTGCTGCCTGCTTCACGAGTGGATGCATCTGTGTGAGGAATGTAACATCTCTTTCATCTTTTGCAGTTGTACTATCAAATGTAACCCTCAATAAAGGAGCACTTGATTTCAAGTATGCATTCCATAATTTCAAAGCATTATTAGTATTTACGACATCAACTGTTTGAAGATTTTCTAAGAGCAGCTGTCTCTTTTCTCCAGACAAGCGAAGTGTTTTCACCTCTGATTTTCCTCGAATATATTCCCCTTCTCCGAGTAAATCATCCATAAAAATATTAACCATATCATTCAAACTCTGTGGTGAAATCCATGTATTTTCTGCATTCTGAACATCGTTGTCCATCATGTATTTTGATAAATCAAAACCATACAATGACTTCTCTTCCTGCTCTAATCTATGCATTTCTTGAACCTTCATAACATCGTTGTCAGCCATCTGTTCAATCTTGATATGGCGCTCTTCTTCTGTTAAATCCGGATTAAACATGATTTTCATGATCTGCTCGCTAATATCCCCGAGAATCTCTGAACAATCACCAATACTTGCTTCAAAAACACCAATCTTGCTTAAACATCTGTCATAAATAGTTTCATCAATCGTATCCTGAATGATCATGTTATAAATTTTTACTGTATCACTCTTTTGTCCTCGTCTATCGATACGACCGATTCTCTGCTCAATACGCATCGGATTCCAAGGAAGGTCATAGTTAATCATAGTATCGCAGAACTGATAATCCAAACCTTCGCATCCAACCTCACTAAACAAGAGTACATCTATCGCATTATCATCATCTCTGTTTAAAAGAAATCTTTGGCGCATTGCAAATCGTTCTTCATCCGGCACATAACCATCTACTTGTCCGACTCTGATGCCTCTTTCAAGGAGATTTTTTTTCAAATAATTCAATGTATGTCTGAATGAACTAAAGATAATGACACGATTATTCTCTTTTTTTTGTTTTTCAAGAATAATCTCATACATCTTTTCGAACTTAGGGTCATCCTTTGTCAGCTTTGTGGATAAATCTGCTATCTCATCTGCCAATTCAAACAATGAGTTTTCAAATTCATCATTCAATTCAAAATCATATTCATATAATTCGCCATCTTCTTGTATCTGGTTCAGTTTTCTTGCAACAATATCGTTCATAAATGGTGCCAGACCATAGATACAGCTTGATGCCTGTCTCATAATTGTACACATCATAAAACGTACACTTCTGCTACCATGCAGCATTGTCAGTGCAGCTTTCTCAAACGCCATTAAGGCATCATATAAATCCCTTTGCAGAGTATTAAACGGTGCCTTAACTGTAAGATTTCTACGAATGCAGAAATCCTCAATATCTTTTCTTCGAGTACGGTTAATAATTCCATGGAATGAATGCAATGCTTCAATCCTTGAAATCATATCAATCTTTTCTTCTCTTGTGACCTCCTCTTTATCCAAAAAGTCATATATCTTTTCAAAATCCGGACTATGCTGAATAACGCTTCTACCCCAATTTGTCTCTAAAATATGAGCAATTTCAGTTCTACCCTCTTCCTGCCATCCATCCGCCTGATTACGAACCACACGCAAAAGGTTATTTAGGTACTGATTAGGCTCTGCCATTGTATTAAAGGTGTCCTTGTCAATAATTAAGTCTGGTCTAAGCAAATTCAAGAGTGTATATAAATCATTATTGCTATTCTGTAATGGTGTCGCTGTTAAGAAAACAACTGCATCGGCATTTCTACAGAACACCTCAACCCCTTTATACCACCATGTATTTGCATTTCTGATAGTATGTGCTTCATCCACAATTACCAAATCAAAATGCGGCGATGGATCGAGTTCTGCCAAACCAAGTCCTTTTTTCTTCTTTGAGGACGTTGACTGTGTTCCCATCAAAGAATCTTCTCCAAATAAGGAATATGGAATAATGGTCTTATTATGTCGCTCAGGCCACACGCCATCTCTTTCTGTTTCCAAGATAGCTTCCGCCAGTTCTCTACCATCTAACTGCGTAAAGTTCTCATCAAAACGCTTCATTTCCAGAACCCATTTACGCTCTGCTACAAGTGGTCTTGGGCATATGATAAGCACTGATGAAACATTAGAACGTGCTTCCATCTCTTTTAATATAAGTCCTGCTTCAATGGTTTTACCAACACCTACATCATCTGCAATAAGCAGTTTCGGTGTCTCCGCTTTAATCATCTTCAATGCAGGTCTAAACTGATATGGTACAAAATCAATTCTTGCAGAGTTCAAAGAATATAAATTACTATTCCCCGGATAATTAATCTGATATGCAGTCAAAGATGAGCGCACTCTCTTAATCGGTAAGTTATTTAACTTACATTTTGGTTTCTTTAATGGCTGAATCTGCTCTCCGTAAAAAGATTGAATTGAGCCATTGAGAAGTACATAATACTTATTGCCTTCAATCTCCGTAACTGCACCTATCATTGACACATCACTTACTAAAGTAACAACATCACCCACTTTAATACCACCTGTTGGCTGTGTTTCTAGTTCAGCAGTCTCAATAATAATCGGCTTTGTTTCTTCAAGCTTGATATCCTTATCTTCTTCCACATCAAAGATAAAATTCTCCATCTCGCTTGTTTCTTTCATAGAAGCATCAAAAGTCTGCATTAAAGCAATAATCGTATCTACATCAGCAATTACCTTTTCTTTACTAATTGTACTAGGAGTAATATGTGCCCATGAGTTACGGACTTCCTGCATCTTTCGGATATTATTACGTTCCTTGTTATTCACAAAAAATCTGCTTGTAATGACAAACCAGTTACGGTCAAAAACTCGCAATAACTCAGCCAAATCAAGACCATCAATACTTATGATACCATTATTAAACACATGTTCTCTCTGTAATGTACTCAGATTATTAACTACAAGCTCCTGCCACCAATTATCAGTGATAGTTGGCAGTTTTTTACTTAACCATCCCCCCATTTTTCCATTAAGTTGGAACATGAACTCATTCATTTTGCTGATTATATACGAGTTATTCATCATCAGTCCTCCATATCCCTATTCAAAATATTTTCTCATCTCTTTGTTTTTTAAAATTTAATAAAATTATCTAAACAGTCGTCTTCTCCAAAATACTTGCTACAAGCTTATACATGTTACGTTTGGAAATACAGTATTTCAAACATTTGCAACAATTATTTCTGTAACATCGCCTGTGCCGTCCGAATCATTTTCTCAAAAGACTGTGCAAAATGTTCATCATCCGCATCTGTTCTTTTTCGCGGTCCGCTTATATGATTCTTGTGGGAAGCACGTCTGGCTTTCTTATTAAGATGTCTTTCCATCAGCATACGGTCTATGTTCTCATCCGTATACAACGTTCCAGACTGGTGAATCGCATAAGCACCTTTAACAAGTGCCATTGCAGCCACTCCATAATCCTGAGATACCACTATGTCACCTTTGTGGCACATATTAATTAATTTATAATCCACGGCATCTGCTCCGGCTCCAACAGTGATTACTTCATTGTAATCTGAATGTATTATATGATTAGTGTCACACAAAAGTGTCACGGGAATATTATATTTCTCCGCAAGCGATTCAACAATACCCACTACCGGGCAGGCATCGGCATCAACATATATGTGCATACGCCTCTCCATTTATCGATATTTTTATATATAATGATACCACCACACATTTTATTATGCAAGATTTTTGTCATACTTTGTCGTGTCATTATTCCTTAACCTGTAAATTATACTGCTTGAGCAATCTTCTTGCCACCATACGGTTAAGGTCCTTATTGACCGCTATAGTGTTTACTCCGTTTGAGTATATAAAATGCGATCCCTTGCATCTCTGATATTCATATCCGTTGTCACGCAGAATTTTCTTCATTTCCCTTGCATTTACCATAATAATTTCCTCCTTGTATCCGTGCCACACTCCTGTTATTTTCTGCTTTACCCGAACAGGCTTATAATAAACTGAACCAGAGCAATTCCGATGCTTATTCCAAATATGTATAACAAACCGGCGAAGAAAGTTGGAATGTTCTCAATATCGATATTAAATAACACACATATCAGTGTCATCAGCACCAGACCACAAATTACTCCAACTATAGCTCCGGCGCACGAACTGTTGTGTGGCGGCAATGGTTTATCTCCGTATGAACAATTCTTATCGTGTAAGCCTTCCGGTGCGCCACACTCCGGACAGCTGTGATTTGAAAATTTGTCATCTGACATAATCGTGTCCTCCTTTTTTACCAATCCAACTCATCCATTGCATCATCTACGCCATCTGCGTAATCGTCATCTCTGTTATATAAGTCGTCATCATAGTCATCATTCTCGTATACATCTTCGTAACCCTTGTCATATGAATCATATGGATTTCCGGATGAATGCGAACTGCTGCGATGGCTTACTGAATTCGACGGCTTACTATATGACGAACTGCCGGAAGTTGACGGCTTGCTGTACGATGAACTGCCGGAAGTCGATGGTTTGCTGTATGATGAGCTGCTTGTCGTCGGCCTGCTGTATGATGAGCTTTGATGATATCTCGAGCTGTATGAACTGCTTGTGGATCTGCTCTCACTGCATCCGCCCACAGCACCGATAATAATAAACATAACTACAAATACAACAAATATTGCTATTACTCCTGATTTGTCTGAATTATTCATAATGTTTTCCTCCTGTTTTGGTTTGTCTTGGTTTTCTTTATACACATATTATGCGCAGATTATATGTCCAATAAAAAGGACTTCTATATCATGATTCCGGACATTGGATGACTTTGGAAAAATAAAAAAGCCGGCCTCAACGGCCGGCGGTGAGTTAATTCCACGTTTTAAGATATTCTTTCAGCATAAAAGCACAAAAATAAGGAAACGTGTATATACTTTCAGAACACCCTATATTAAAATTCCCTAATTTTATTCCATGCTTTATATCGCTGTATCTTTCATCCCTGATAAGCGTCCTGAGCGACTTGGCTCTGTCATTATTAGACTTGACTTCCACCGGAATAAGCTCATTCTGAGAACGCACAAAAAAGTCTTCCTCAAGAGTTGCGTTTTCTTTCTTATAATAAAACAGTCCCAAACCTTGCTTAATAAATGCTTCTGCAACGAAATTTTCGTATAGGGCACCTTTATATACGCCAAGGTTCTTATTAACCCTCAGATCTTCCTGCGCTTCATCATCCAGCGCTGATACTAAAAGTCCCGTGTCAGGGTAATACAACTTATACTTAGTTGTATCAACATTCCCTTTTAGCGGAAGTTCCGGCATAAGCAGACAGTTGCATTCCGTCACAACGCCCGCATCAATCAGCCATTCTATACACCCGGTATATTCTCTGGAGCGTGCATTTTTGCTGATTTGACAGTATTGGAATTTCTTGTTTTCTTTGGCAAGCTGTGCTGGTATACTCCTATACACACTGATTATTTTGGTCTGATCAAGCCCTTGCGCATATTTTCTGACATCCTCTTCATAATCAAGTCGAATCTGATTCTGGATATCTGACGAAGCCTGAAAAGTTCCTGACTCAATATATCCCTTAACCACATCTGGCATCCCGCCCAGAACACAGTAATCAAGAAACAGTGCTTTATATACAGACAATTCTGTTTCACCGAATGGCCTCATAGCTGTCATATGTTCTAAAATACTGTAAATCTGAGTGTTGTCATATCCCTTAGCCCACAAAAATTCCTCGAAATCCATTGAAAACATTTCATAATCAGTCTTATTTCCAACGCTGTTACTGTGAATTTTCCTGTAATTGATTCCAAGCGTTGAACCGCTGCATATAATATCATAACGTCCGTCAATTCTAAAAGACTTCAATGCGGTAGCTATATCAGGATATTCCTGTATTTCATCAAAAACAATAATCGTATTACCCTGAACAAACTTAAATGACGGATTTATCAATGATATATTCTTAACAATAGTATTTACATCATATCCATCTTCCGCTATCTTGATAAATCTCTTATCCAGAGCAAAATTAATATATATAACACTTGTATAATTAGCGTTGGCAAAATGCATAATAGATTCTGTCTTGCCAATCTGTCTTGCTCCTTTTACTATCAATGGCTTACGATTAATGTCTTCCTTCCACTTAATCAGGAAATCATCTATTTTTCTTTTCAAATACATAAATATCTCCTCCTGATTATAATATTATCACATTTCATGAGCCATTTCAATCAGTTTTATCACATTTTATGAGTGTATTTTGGGCTTTTTCTCACATTTTATGAGCGTATTTCCAACTTCGTCTCACATTTCATGAGCTTATATCATTTGCAGATCAGTAATCTCTAATGTGATAAGCTGTTCATTAGTCTTATCCTTGATGTAATACAGTCGATCTGCCTGATTGATAATCGCCTTTTCAAAAATATTTCTTACCATACGTCCGTTAGCGAAATTATCCCCACGATTCTTATATTTATTTTCAAGGACAGATTTCAGAAATGCTTCCGCCTCTTCTGTGAGCTTATAACCAGATTTATCGCAGAGAGATTTAAATATCTCTCCGAGTTCCTGTACATTATAATCTTCAAATTTAATATATTTATTAAATCTTGAACTAAGGCCGGGATTGGAATTGATAAATTGGGCCATAAGTTCCGGATAACCGGCAACTATAACTATTAAATCATCCCTGTGGTCTTCCATAAGTTTCAATAATGTATCAACCGCTTCCTGTCCGTAATCCTCTCCGTTTCCGGAATATGTAAGTGAATACGCCTCATCAATAAACAGAATACCGCCCAATGCCTGCTCTACAACTTCCTTTACTTTTAAAGCTGTCTGACCAACATAACCGGCAACCATTCCAGCTCTGTCCGTTTCGACCATATGACCTTTGGAAAGAATACCCATCGAATGGTAAATTCTGGCTAACAGTCTGGCAACTGTGGTCTTGCCGGTTCCTGGATTTCCATAAAAAACCACATGATTAGATACCGGTATTTCTGCCAGTCCTCTTTCTTTTCTAAGACGCTTAATTTCCTGAAGATGAATAAGCGAATTGACATCTTTCTTAACCGATTGCAATCCGACCATGGCATCAAGTTCTTTTATCAGATCTTCCAGATTCTCTTTCTTGTTATTGTCGTCGGTTTCTTTTTCTGATTCTTTCTCATTTAATGTTTCTATGTTATTTGTGGAATGTATTCCTGCAATATCAATTGCGCTCTGTATTGTTCCCGGAAATTTTGCATTTTCTTTCTTGTAACTGCGAAGCATTGTCGTGTATGTTGTGTAATCACACACTTCCGCATCGTCTGCTTTTCCGTCGCATACTATGAATTCCCGCCCCACGCATTCCATAACGGCAATATAAGCCTCTGATACGGAAGAAGTCATATCATTGTCATCTTCATAAGCTGCATTGTCTTTGTCCATTACGTTCTTAAGTGTTTCCGGAACAGTGCCCTCAAAAGCAGTACTGTATGTATTATTTTCCTGTATGTATTCACTTAACTTCGCCGGAGTCATATCATTACTGAGATAATCTTTTATAAATGCAGCTTCATAATCCGATATTTTTCCGTCCGATGCTGACAGATATGACAGAAAATCCACAGTTTCCTTGCGTATCTTTTCCTCATCCTCACAAAGTGCAAATAAATTCTGTATTGCTTTTTTTAATGCAGTATTCATATTCATGCCTTCCTCGGAGCTTCCACCCAGCCATTCTTAGGTGGCACCGGTATTGAATCATTATCATCTTCCGGCACGGTTGCGGCACCGTTCTTGCAAAGGAGATTGTCCTTGATGTATTTGTTCATCATACCCATATATATCATAAAATCACTCTTTTCATTGTCATCAATATCCCCATCTGATTGCAGCAAAGATTTTCCGACATATCCAAAAGTTTGCATAATGACTTCCGACAAATTCGTATTATTTACCTGTTCACTAAGTCCTCTCTTATATATTTCATTATCCAGTTTAACCGCGAATTGCAATGCGACCGGCACATCATTTTCAAATTCAGTCGAATATATATTGTTCTCACGAATATACTCAGCCATACGCTCTGCAGGTATCTGGGCATCAGCCACATCACTTATAAAACGCACTTCCTCCGGCTTAATCTGTCCGTCAGATGACGATAAATACATAAGATAATTTACAAGATTTGCAAGTGCAGCCTTTCCGGCGCTTGCCTCCATCCCGACCATTTTTCCGGCCTTTTCCATTGTGTCCACTGTTAAATTAATTACATCTTTAAGCTTGCTATCCATAATATTATCTCCTTTTTATATTGTCTGTTCGCCGTTTGCGAACAAAACTTCATTTATCGCAAACAGGTTATAATTGCCGTTTTCTATAAAAAATCTGACAATTATATCCTGCTTCGAGCTTCTTGTAAACGCAAATCCTGCGCATAAAAGCAGTTCTTCTGCCTCTTTAATCGGGAGTTCCAGTGCGATTATAAACGCAAACACCGTACGCTTCGTCGGCCTGTACCTCACGTTATTTTTAATTTTGAAAAAATGTCTTCTGTCAACATTTGCTCTGCCGTATATCTCGGCATAACTTCTGCCGCTTTGGTCAATCAGTTCCATTAATTTCTGTGAAAAGGTTTCCTCCAAAAGATCCGTTATTTTGCAATTTTCGGTTGTTCCGGATATTTCATCACTTGTCATATTCGCTCTGCCTTCCCCTTTGTACGTTACTTATATGTTGTAACATTTTTCTCATTTCCCGTGGTCGCCTGATATGCGACGTTATGCCTGACCCTCCGCATCAGTCCGCATCAACTACATATTCAACACCTGTTTTACCATGTTTGCGCATATATGCCTTGTCTGCTGCCTCACTTTTGATTACGATGAATCCCAGAATCGAGAATACAATAATTACCGTAACCACTGCCAGAAGCAAATCCGATAAGTGGATTTTTCCGATTGTTTTTCTCATTTTCTCATCCTCCTGTCCCTGTCTTCTATGACACAGCTTATCATTTTGCAAGGGTAATAAAAAGGACTCGCACTTTTTTTCGAACTTCTTTAATTGTAAAAATTAACGCCAGAAATTGCCTACTTTTACTCTTACAATCGTGCGTTTACTTTTACAAATCTTGTTTTTTTATAGGATAATACTCATATGCTGTCTGACCAGAAAGGAGCAGACCTATGAGTAAACATCTCACTTTAACTGACCGGGCAATTATTGAAAAATATCTCGCCCAGGATATTTTTCTTGTCGAATTATAATATTTTCTGTATTTTCCGCACCGAATGTGTTATCCTAATAGATAGCGATTTAGATTGAACAATGAAGGAGATTTTTTTACATGAAACGAATCGGTTTCGACAATGACAAATATCTGACAATGCAATCGGCCCACATCAAGGAAAGAATTGCACAGTTCGGAGACAAATTATATCTTGAATTCGGCGGCAAGCTTTTTGACGATTATCATGCAGCGCGCGTACTTCCCGGTTTTGCACCGGACAGCAAGCTCCAGATGCTTTTACAGCTTGCAAATCAGGCTGAAATGATTATATCCATTAATGCCGCGGATATTGAGCGCAATAAGATAAGGCATGACCTTGGTATCACATATGACCAGGACGTGCTCAGATTAATTGAAATATATAAGAGCAAAGGTCTTTATGTCAGCAGTGTGGTAATCACACGTTATGCAGGACAGCCTTCGGCCGACTCGTTCCAGAAGAAACTTGAAGCTATAGGAATTAACGTTTACCATCATTTTTCAATTGACGGTTATCCTAATAACATTGATGCAATTGTGAGTGATGAAGGTTATGGCAAGAACGATTATGTCAAAACTACCAGACCGCTGGTTATTGTTACCGCACCAGGTCCGGGAAGCGGTAAAATGGCTACATGTCTTTCACAGCTTTACCACGAGAACAAGCTTGGAATCAAGGCCGGTTATGCCAAGTTTGAGACTTTCCCTATCTGGAACATTCCGCTCAAGCACCCGGTCAATCTGGCTTATGAGGCAGCAACTGCCGACCTCAATGACGTTAATATGATTGACCCGTTTCATCTGGAAGCATATGGCATGACCACTGTTAATTATAACCGTGACATCGAGATTTATCCGGTTCTGGCGGCGATGTTTGAGAGAATATACGGAAACTGTCCTTATAAGTCCCCTACCGATATGGGTGTCAATATGGCCGGCAACTGTATTATCGATGATGAAGCCTGTATGGAAGCCTCCAGGCAGGAAATCATCCGCAGATATTACCAGTCGTTAAACCGCTTTGTCAAAGATGAAGCTACCAAGGATGAGGTTTACAAGCAGGAACTTATTATGAAGCAGGCCAAAATCACAGTCAACGACCGTGCTGTTGTTCCCGTTGCAAATAATCTGGCACTTGAAAACAACTCCGCCGCTGCTGCACTGGAACTTCCGGACGGAACCATTGTTACAGGTTCCACATCCGACCTTATGGGTCCTGCGTCGGCAGTTCTTCTCAACGCAATTAAGATTCTTGGCAATATAGATAAAGATGTACACCTTATTTCACGTACTTTTATCGAACCGATTCAGGAACTCAAAACAGATTATCTGGGCAGCCGTAATCCACGTCTTCACACTGATGAAGTGCTGATTGCATTATCAATGTGTGCTGTTTCCGATCCTAATGCCAGACTTGCGTTAGAGCAGCTTCCGAAACTGTCGGGATGCCAGCTTCACATCTCTTCCATTCTGTCATCAGTAGATATGAACACATTTAATAAGCTTGGAATAGAATTCACCAATGAAGCTGTATATGAATAAATAAACATTAACCGGCGGAATCACTTCCGCCGGTCATTTTATTGCAAGATATCCTTACTTAATGTTCCAGCATCTCCTCTATAAATATCCCATATCCTTTCTCCGGTTCATTTACAAAAACATGGGTTACAGCGCCTATCACTTTACCATTCTGGATTATAGGGCTTCCGCTCATTCCCTGGACGATGCCTCCGGTGCAGGATAATAATTTCTCATCGGTCACTGTAAACACTATACCCTTGTTACGGTAATCTTCAGAAAAATGAATTTCCGTAATATCAATCGCATAATCTTTAATTGAACCGTCCGCAAATGTGCGCACAAAGGCTTCGCCTTCTTCTATATCCTGTTTATATGCCACCTGCATGTAAACATTATCCACATATGCTTTTATATTATCATTAGCCTTTCCGTATACACCTATATCACTGTTTTCTTCTATATCTCCTATATAATTATCCTCACTATAATTAATTGAGCCGATTACTTCTCCGGGTTTCCCTTCTTTGCCTTTTACGATACTCCATATATGTGCGGTGTAAAGCCGGCCCGATTTGATTTCAACTGCCTTCCCGGATGTGCTGTCACTTATGGAATGGCCGAGAGTGCCAAAGTCATTGTCTTCATCAACATATGTTAATGTTCCGAGTCCCTGACAGTCATCACGCACCCATACACCTATCTTGTAAACCCCGTCAGAATCGCACACAGGTTTAATTCTGGTCTCTATATTTTCTCCATTACGTCTTACGCCAAGACACAGATAGTCACTGCCTCCCGAAGATATCTCATCCATAAGTTCGCGGATAGTGTACACATTCTTACCGTTAACGCTGTAAATATAGTCCCCTGCCATAAGTATACCGCGTGCCGGAGCCTCAATCACTCCCATCGATGTCGTGACATCACCGGTATCAACCACACATATTCCGTCAGTATCTATTGAAATTCCAACCGGTATGCCGCAGGCTATTACCTGTCTCGTATTATTCACTGACACACTTATTTCCTTGATTGGAATTGTGCCAAACAAATTCACTGTAAATTTATATTCAGAAACGTCTCCCGAATTTATCGTAAGCGGTTCCATAAGGTTCACTGCAACCGGAACCGCTTCTTTCTCGGACTTGACTGTCCCGACAAAAGGCAGCCCGACTTCAATCGTTCCGTCAGAGAAAGAGTCCATATATATTTTATCCGGAATATTTTTTCTGACGTAATGAATGTAATATATTATTCCCGTGCAGACTGCCGCGATGGCAATACATGTAAGCCATATTCTATATTGTCTGATTCTTTTCATGCCGGACCTCCCGATATATAACTGACATCACGTGTAACAAAAAAGAGCAGGTACTATAATGTCCTGCTCTTATTATGTGAGTATTTAAATATTTAAATCTGTAAGAATTTTCATTGCTTTTTAAGATTATCCGCAAATTCCTTCATCTGCGCAGCATTATCCATAACGAGATCCGTTATCTGGCTGCCGCCAAGCATTCTGGCGAGTTCCGTAATAATTTCCTGATCTGATAACCGGTTAATTGAAGTTGTGGTAAAACCGTCTTTTATGTTTTTTTCGATGAGAAAATGAATATCTGCCATAGCAGCAATCTGAGGGAGATGCGTTATGCATATTACCTGGTGCGAACGGGCAATAAGCGCCATTTTCTCGGAAACCTTCTGTGCTGTCCTTCCGCTTATTCCGGTATCTATCTCATCAAAAATCAGTGTATCGGTATCGTCCTTGTTGGCAAGAACCGATTTGATTCCAAGCATGATTCTTGAAAGTTCACCGCCTGAGGCGATTTTGGCAAGCGGGCGCAAATCTTCTCCCGGATTTACGCTTATCATAAATTCTGCCTCATCTGCTCCATCCGGTGTAATATTGCCGGTCTGACGTACCTCTATATCAAATCTGACCTGTCCGAAATTAAGATCCTCAAGTGCCTGGCGTATTTCCGCTGAAAGCTTCTTTGCCGCAGCGGTACGGATTCCGGTTATCCCGGCACATATTTCTGCAGCCTCATCGTGAAGTTTTTGGACACGTTCTTTTGTTAATTGTAAATTATTATCATAATCATTATAAAAATCAAGCTTTGCTGCGGCATCATCACGATAAGCGCGTATTGCTTCTATCGTAGAACCGTATTTGGATTTAAGGTTGTTAATTGTATCAAGTCTTGCCTCCGTCGCGGCAAACTCTTCTGCATCATAGTCAAGTCCTTCCGTATAATCAGAAAGTTCCCTGTTGAAATCAGAAAGAAGTCCATCTATGTCGCTAAGCTGTGTAAGCATATTCTTAAGTTCGTCATCATATTGTGAAACACTGTTGAGTGCACTGTATGCGCGGCTCACAAGCTCGGATGCTCCTGTATTTTCACCATCAAGACATGCTGCTGCCATGGCTGCCTGCTCCGCTATCTTACGGGAGTTTACCATTCTGCGGTAGTTTTTCTCCACTTCCTCATCCTCACCGTCAAGAAGCTCTGCGCCGTCAATTTCATTGATTTCAAATTCAAGAAAAGAAATATTACGGCTTCTTTCTTCATCATCAATAGTAAATCCGGCAAGTGCTTTGCGTGCCTCATTATATTCTTTGTATACGCCGGCAAGTTTATCCTTAAACGGTGCAAGTTCATCGCGGGCATATTTGTCCAATATGATAAGATGATTCTGTTTGTAAAGAAGTGACTGGTGATCATGCTGGCCGTGGATATCGATAAGCAATGCCGTTATTTTTTTGACAATTGCAGCTGTTACGGTTTCGCCATTGACTTTGAATACACTTCTTCCCTCCATAATACGGCGGCTTATCGTAAGGATACCGTCTTCCGGGAAAATGTCCATCGAGTTAAGTTCTGTCTCTTTTGTCTTATCATCGATTCTGAAATTGAGTTCAACATAGGCATAATCGCCGTACCGGCCAATAACCTCACTGCCGGCCTTGGCTCCTAGTGCAAGCGTTACAGAACCCAGAATGATAGATTTGCCGGCTCCGGTTTCACCGCTTAAGATATTCAGGCCGTCTCCGAATTCAATGTCGGCCTCCTCAATGAGAACAAGATTTTTAACGTGTAAATTTAGTAACATATACTACATCCTTTCCGCAGAAAGCTTATCCTTAAACGCCTGATTCCCTAATAGACTATTTTACGGATTTTATCCATAATGGCAATAGTATCGTCTACCGACCTGATTGCGCACATTATCGTATCATCACCGGCAATCGTTCCCACGACCTCATGCCACTCCATTGCATCAAGTGCCGCTGCAACAGCCATGGCCATGCCGGATACGGTTTTAATAACAAGTATATTCTGCGCCATGTCCATTGACGCAAAACCTTCACTCAAAACTCTTTTATATTTATCTTTAAGATGTCTTTCATCCTGCTTGAGAACAACATATTTCTGTCTTCCGCCTTCCATCACTTTGGTAAGCTTAAGATCCCTTATATCTCTGGAAACTGTTGCCTGCGTAACATTATATCCTTCATTATTGAGCATTTCACAAAGTTCTTCCTGTGTCTCAATATGATTTTTACCTATTATCTCAATTATTTTGCTCTGTCTTTCCGGTTTCAAACCCACACCTCCTATGAAAGTTTATTACGAAGTATCTGAAGGAAATTATGTTTCCCGATTCTTATAAGGCTTGCACGCGTATCCGAACGGGATATCACTATGCGGTCCCCGGATACGAGATTAATATAATCCGTACCGTCAAAAGTAACCACTCGCTCTTCAACACCGCTTCTTGACGGCGTCATACGGACTTCAAGTACATCTTCACCGCCGAAAATAACACTGCTCTTATTGAGCACATGCGGACAGACAGGAGTCATAACTATGCAGTCCGTCTGTGGTCTCACAATCGGTCCGCCCGCTGACAGATTGTATGCCGTTGAGCCCGTCGGTGTCGACACAATAAGTCCGTCTGCCGGATATGTAATAAGATATTCTCCGTTGACAAATATATCAAAATTTATAATTTTCAAAGAACCCATTCTGTTAATTACGATATCATTAAGAGCAATGTCCGAATATAATTTATCATCACCGCGGTACACTCTTCCACGCAGAATCATCCTTGTGTCTATATTGTATTCATCCGCCATTATTCTGTCGATTGCCGGGAATGCCTGTTCCATATCGATTTCGGTCAGATACCCGAGTGTCCCTATATTTATTCCGAATACCGGAACATTGATCGAACTTAAATCACGGGCTGCCTGAATAAGGGTTCCGTCACCGCCGAGAACAATCACACATTCCGTACCCTCGGGAATAAGGCTTGCATCAGCTGAATTATATTTAATCCCTTCCTTGCCGATATCACGTTTCTGGCAGACGCAGGTTCCCCCTTTTGCGATTATATATTCACTTATTTTGTCCGCCATCGCAAAATCCATGTCTTTCTGCGAATTGGCTATCACATAGAATTTATTCATAATTAAATTACCTCTGTAATTCGTTATGCGATTCTTCCACCACTTTATTAATATCTATACCGTCAGCAATAATGCCTGTTTCATTATCAGTTTTCTTAAGATGTGCCAGATATTCGATATTGCCTTCCGGTCCTTTGATTGGAGAAAAAGAAAGCCCCAGTATATCATATCCTATCGAAACGGCATAATTAAGTACCATTTCTATGACTTCTTCATGTACGGATTTATCCCTTACAACACCCTTCTTGCCGACTTTCTCACGTCCGGCTTCAAATTGCGGTTTGATAAGACATACCACTTCGCCGCCGCTCTTTAACAGGTTCTTAACCGGAAGCAGAACCTTTGTAAGTGATATAAAAGATACATCAATGCTTGCAAAATCAAGAACATCCTCAATATCTTCCGGTGTAACATAACGTATATTCGTTTTCTCCATCACAACGACACGGTCATCCTGCCTTAATTTCCACGCAAGCTGTCCATGGCCTACATCGACCGAATATACTTTTACTGCGCCATTCATAAGCATACAGTCTGTAAATCCTCCGGTTGATGAACCGACATCCATGCAGACCGTCCCATCTAATTCTATCGGAAACTCATTCATTGCCTTCTCAAGCTTCAGGCCGCCGCGGCTTACATATTTGAGAGTAGAACCGCGGAGTTCAATATTGCTTGTCACGTCAAACGTCTGACCCGCTTTATCTTCTTTCTGGCCGTTAACATATACAATTCCTGACATTATCACTGCTTTGGCTTTTTCTCTGGAATCAGCCAGCCTTCTCTCAACCAAAAGCACATCTAGTCTTTCTTTCATATTTCTGCCTCTATCTGCGCACATATTTTCTCGGGACTGAGTCCATATGCCTCTTTAAGTTCCTGTGCACTTCCATGTTCTATATATTTATCTTCCAATGCAATATTAAGCACCTTAACCTTCAGGTTATTACTGTTGACATATGACAGAACACTCATTCCGAAACCTCCGGACATGACATTTTCTTCAATCGTAACGATTAAATCATGCGTCCTTGAGAGTTCCTCAATCATTACTGTATCAAACGGCTTGACAAACCTTGCGTTGACTATCGTCGGATTAATTCCCTTAGCTGCGAGAAGTTCCTCTGTCTGCGCAGCCGTCTCAATGCCTGTACCGGCCGCTACAATTGCCACACGCTCTCCTTTACGGATAATCTCTGAACGTCCGTACTCGATTGGCGTCCTTATTTCCCTGAATATATCGGATGCTGCGCCTCTCGGTACCCTTATTGCAACCGGTTTATCATAACCAAGTGTGTATTGTATCATATCATGGAATTCAAATCTGTTCTTTGGAGCCATTATTGTAAGTCCGGGAATTATTCCCAGATATGATAAATCAAATATTCCCTGATGTGTTATTCCATCCCTGCCCACAATTCCGGCACGTTCCACAATAAATCTTACGGGGAGTTTTTGTATGCACACATCATGCAGAATCTGGTCAAATCCTCTTTGAAGGAATGACGAATATACTGCAAAATACGGCTTATATCCTGCCGCTGCAAGTCCTGCCGCAAAAGTTACCGCATGTTCTTCGGCAATTCCCACATCAAAAAAACGATCCGGGAACATCTTCTCAAAACGTTTAAGACCTGTCCCGTCACTCATAGCCGCCGTAATAGCTACGACCTTATCGTCATTACGTGCACATTTTATAATTGCTGACGAGAATACGTCAGAATAATTTCTGACTTTGGTTTTATCTAAAAGCTCACCGCTATCGACATCAAACGCATCCACACCATGATAAAAACAAGGTTTCTTCTCTGCGTAAGAATATCCGCGCCCTTTCTGTGTATGAACATGCACAAGCACTGCATGATTTACACGCTTGGCAAGCTTGATCATCTTAACAAGCTTATTAATATCGTGTCCGTCAACCGGTCCGAGATATGTTATTCCCATATCCTCAAATAACATGCCCGGTATAAAAAACTGCTTAATTGAACTCTTTGTCTTATGTATTTTACCGATAAGTTCATCTCCATATCCCGGTATTCTGGACAATGTATTTTTAACATTGTATTTGAGTTCATTATAAGTCTGTCCCGTGCGTACATTGTTAAGCACCTTGGACATTCCACCGACACTTGATGAAATCGACATGTCATTATCATTAAGTATAATAATAAAATTACTGTGTATGTCACTGCAGTTATTAAGTGCTTCATATGCCATTCCACCGGTAAGGGCTCCGTCTCCGATAACTGCCACAACAGTATTGTCTCCACCTGAAAGCTCCCTGGCCTTGACAAACCCCAATGCAGCCGAAAGCGATGTCGAAGCATGTCCCGTTCCGAAAGCATCACATTCACTCTCCGACAGGCTTGGGAAACCGCTGATTCCCCCATGCTGCCTGAGAGTATCAAACTGAGCATTCCGTCCTGAAAGGATCTTATGGGTATACGCCTGATGTCCCACATCCCAGATTATCTTATCTTCAGGAAGATTAAGCGTAAGGTGAAGTGCCATTGTAAGCTCAACAACACCGAGACTTGAAGAAAGGTGCCCGCCGTTATTGCCGACACACTCCGTAATACGCTCTCTGATTTCACCGGCAAGTCTGTCATAGTCCTGCGGTAAAACTTTCTTAATGTCATTAGGTTCTTCTATATTATCAAGTATCATATATTATCTATTCTCCTGTGACTCAGTTATCCCTTGATATGAGATATCCGAACATATCTTTAAGGAAAGTTCTCTCATTGTCATCGCTTCCGAGTCCTTCCAACATCTTATATGCTTCATTGGTAAGCCCTATTATATCTGATTTTGACTTACTAACTCCGTTGACCGTAACATATGTCTTCTTGTCATTACGGTCATCACTTCCTACCGGTTTACCAAGTATCTTCTCATCTCCGTAAATATCAAGAAGATCGTCCTGTATCTGAAACGCCATTCCTATACAGGAACCAATCTGCTTAACCAGATTGCATTCATCCTCTCCGGCTCCGGCAAGTGCAGCACCTATCATCATAGATCCTTCGATTAATGCACCTGTTTTATTCTCATATATATAATACATTAAATCATCATCTATCATGCGGCCCGTGTTAATAACATCAGCAGTCTGTCCGCCAAGCATTCCGTGTATTCCGGTCTTATCTCCGAAAATCTTCAGTGCTTTAACAACCGTACCTGTATCCTCTGTAAGGTCAAATGCTTTAATGGCAGTCTCGTACGCCTGATGAAGCAATCCGTCACCTGCAAGAATGGCAAGCGGCTCGCCATACTGTTTATGAGTTGTATAACGGCCTCTGCGGTAATCATCATTATCCAATGCCGGAAGGTCATCATGCACAAGCGAGTACGTGTGAAGCATCTCCATTGCCGCCATAAAAGGCTTAACGCAATCGCCTTTACCACCAAAAAGCGTATAAAAACTCTTCATAAGCACCGGCCTTAATCTTTTCCCGCCTGCATCCACACTGTAACGCATGGCATCTATAATTTCCCTGTCATGGCTTCCTGCTTCCGGTATATATGAATCTATGATCAAATTAGTCTCTTCAACCCTTTTTGAAAGTTCATCCTTAAATATCATTGTCCTTATCACTGTCCTCTCCGCCGTTAAGCGTGATAACATCTTTTTCGACTTTATCAATGGCGTCATTACATTCCTTCACAAGCTTAATGCCGCTCTCATATTCCTTAAATGCATCTTCAAGTGATGTGTCTTTATTATCAAGTTTCGAAATTATCTCATCGAGCCTTGCAAGATTCTCTTCTATTGTCATTATCCCTGCCTCGCTCTCTTCTTGGTATCTGTAACAGCAGCATATATCACACCGTCGCTTACATTGACTTTCAGGATATCGTCATTCTTTACCATATCGGTACTTGTCACAGCACGGCCTTTGACATCTTCAACATATGAATAACCGCCTGTCAGCCTGGCTATCGGTGAAAGTGCCTCTAACTTGGCTGCGCGTATCTTAAGTTCATTCCGCCTGCAGCTGATCAGATTATTCATTAATGTATCAAGCTGCCTGCTCTTCAGGAAAATATCATGTTTCCTTCTCTCTATAATGCCGGAAGGTGATAACGCGTCTATCCTGGCTCTGCATGTTCCGACTCTGTATCGTATATTATCAATCAGGGTGTTCATTCTGTTATTCAGCTTGTCCCTGCAGCCTTCAATCCGGTTAATAAGCTGTTCCATATCACATACTGCAAGTTCTGCCGCCGCTGACGGTGTCGGTGCCCGCATATCCGCCACAAAATCGGCAATTGTAAAATCTGTCTCATGTCCGACAGCTGATATGACCGGAATATGACATTCAAAAATCGTCCTTGCGACGTTCTCATCATTAAACGCCCACAAATCCTCTATCGAACCGCCTCCGCGTCCGACTATTATAACATCCACACCATACCGTTCCAATGCCTCAATACCACGGCATATACTCAAAACCGCTCCATCTCCCTGCACAAGTGCCGGGTATAGCACAATCTGTACATATGGATTCCTGCGCTTAGATACATTAATTATATCCTGGATAGCTGCTCCGGTGGATGCCGTAACAACACCGACCTTCGCTGAATAATAGGGAATGGGCTGTTTGTACATATCATCAAACATTCCCATTTCCTCAAGTTCCTTCTTAAGTGCCAGATACCGCTCGTAAAGCTCTCCCATGCCCGCACGCTCTATCGATGATGCATAGAGCTGGTACTTTCCGTCCCTTGCAAACACTGTAATCTTACCCGTGACAACAATTTTCATTCCATTCTCAAGTCTGAAACCAAGTCCGTTACGATTTCCTGCAAACATTATTACGGAAAGCGCATTATTATTGTCCTTAATGGTAAAATATATATGTCCCGACGGATGATATTTGCAATTACTTACTTCACCCGTGACATTGACACGGCTTAACACGAAATCAGTGTCAAACATATTCCTGATATAATTATTAATCTGTTCAACGGTATATATTTTCATTCCGGTTCCTAAAGCATTTTGGCAAGCACGCCGTTAACAAATGAACGTGACTTTACATCACAATATTTCTTAGCCAGCTCAACTGCCTCATTGATAGCAATGGCAGGCTTAATTCCGTCATATTTCAATTCAAACACGGCAACTCTTAATATAGCAAGTTCTGCCTTTCCGATTCTTCCGAGTGCCCATCCGTCACACGCTGCCTCTATCTGCTTATCTATCTCCGGCACCAGTGCGGCAATCTGCTCTGCTCTTGACTGGATCTCGGCTCTGTCCATATCTGATATAACAGCGCAGTCAAGTTCATCATCATCCTCATCTTTCTCAACCGGACCCTTCCTGTACATAATAGGAACAATCTTCTCAGGTACTCTTGCATCAAAATAGAGCGCTGCCTGTTCAGCGAAATCCTCCTGACCATAAAAATCATATCTGAACAATATTCTGAATACATGTTCTCTGATTGTACTTCTCTTCATAGTATACCTCTGTGTGTTATTTTTTATAAAAATTAGAGTGCCAAAATGCATGACACTCTGATTATACAATAAATATCTGAAATTAAAAAGTCCTAAAATCAGTTTTTGGAGACTGTCACGTCAGAAACTATTACATTCACTTCCGCAACGCTTAATCCGGTCATGTTCTCAATAGCCTGGCTTACCTTCTCCTGAATGTTACGGCTTATCTCAGGTATGCTGTAACCGTACCTGATATTAACGGTAATCTGAATAAATACAGTATCATCCACCATCTTAAGACGGATTCCCCTGGACAAATTCTTAATTCCCATCTTGGCAACAATCTCATTCGTGATATTACCTACAAGTGACTCTACTCCTTCAACTTCGGTAGCTGCAATGCCGGCAATAACCGCTACAACCTGTTCCGAAATTCTTATTCTTCCTATATTCTCATCGCAATCGTATGACTTCTCTGCTGCTGTATTCTCTGCCATAACTTTATCCTCCTGAATATCCTCGCGTAATCTGCTGGTTCTGTTAAAATCATTATAATAAAAAAATAAGTATTTTGCAATTACTTATTGCAAAATTCCCTCACCGGGAAGTTCGGCCGGTGCTGTTGCTTCTTCTGTTTCAGGAACTGTTTCTGTCTCACCTTCGGTTTCCGAATCCGCAGATACCGCCTGCGTATCGTCCTTAGCCGGTGTAATGGATGTAATTGTCAGATTTTCTATTGAACATCCGGTCTTACGCGTAACTATATCTTCAATCTGTGCCCTGTTCGTGTCCGTAAGTTCAGATATTTCCACAACAACATCGACCTGACCGCCCGTCATTGACACTATCACATTTTCAAAACCCTTGGCTTCAAGGAGAAGTTCAGCTGCCGCCTCTTTCTCAGATGCATCCGCAATCGCAACCATATCGGAAACCGCCTGGGCTTTGGCGTCTTCTGACAATTCGGTGTTGTTGATAACTTCAAGCAAGGTTTCCTTTCCGGATGCCCTTACCTGCTCCCGCTCTAATTTGGCACTTATTATAAATTGCGAATTAACGCTTGATGTAAACACCGTCGCGCCCGGATCGTCGAGGTCATTACTCACTATATCCGCGCTTTCACTCTCTGTGGTGTTCTTGGTACTTTTATTTTTGTTTCTTATGTTATCTGAATAATTTATGTACCCGGCAACAGCAATCATGAGTGCCAGGGCCGTAATAATAATCTGATTTTTCCTGAAGATTTTTTTCAAAATCATACCTCCATTTTTAATACTTTTATTTTATTGACCGAGATACCCAGAAGTGCACTTGCTGCTTTGGTGATTTCAGACACTGTGCGCGCATCATCTCCGCCTTCAGCTAATATAAGAACGCCCTGTATTTCCGGCACCAGTTCCTCTGTTATAAAAGGACTTTTTGTGCTTCCGCTATCCGTATATACAACCGATTCATCAAATGTTTTCTGCGACGTTCTGCGGCTGCCGCCCGTGCTGTCCGTCTCATCCGTTATATTCTCGCTTTCTGATTTCTGCACATACAAAACCGATTTTCCGTTATTGGCTGCCGTTATCACAACCTTTGCCCGGCCTACACCTTCGCATTCGGCAAGTGCCTGCGAAAGTTCCTTTTCCAGTGCTGATATATAATATGAACTGTCAGCCTGCGTTTCCTTAACCGTGGTGTCCGAATTCTTTGCTTTGGCTGTGGATGACTTAACAGGAATATTAATGATGATAAGCAGTACACCTGCCAGAAGAAAAATAAGAAGTTTATCTTTAGATGCTATTTTTGACAGTATTTTTTTCCACTTGTCAGGCAATTTGATACTCATCATATACTCCCTTATCTGAACCTCCTAAACTATATTTACATATATATTACGCTTTGACAGATTATAGAAGTCGGATAAATAATTTTTTATCCTGATTGAAAGAAGTTCTTCATTCATATCATCCGGATCCCGGTCTATCACTATCTTATCCACATCTATATGATTTCTGTCATATGCACTCTCCCTCGTTACATTTACGGTTATCCCCGTAATCTGCCCGAATGTATCCGAGGCGGCATCCGTGTCTATCGTAACGGACGAATCCTTATATCCGGCACCAAGTCCGGTTACATATTCCTGTATGTCAGATTTTATTCTATCAGTGTACTCACCCACAACAATCCGGGAACGTTCCTCATCCGCAGCCTCGAGGCCGGCTTTAAGTTCGGCTGACATTTCATCGACACCAGCCTGTAAATAAATTTTATTATAATCATCAGTCGCCCCGATAAGTTCTCCGAGCGGGCGTATCAACAGAATTACCATCACTATTCCCAGAAAAAGTTTGATATATTTAAGATATTTTCCATCAGGCACAAGGTTTTGTACCAATGTTGAAATTATATAGAAAATTGCGATATTTTTTACCCACTTAATAAGATACTCCATCATCTCACACCGTCCTGTTGGTTGAATAACACACGATTGCCATTGTAAGCAGAAAGAAAACCACACCGTACAATAAAGTCTTGGCCAGTAGTACTATACTTTCATATATCCCGTTGACCGCATTGGAAATTCTCTTATCCGATACCGGTTCAAGCATAGCTCCCGCGAACTTATATCCGATTGACATTGCAACCGCTTTGATGACCGGAATAAAACACAGCACTATTACCGCTATCATTGAAGCCATGCCGATTGAATTCTTGATAAGGGTGCCGGATCCAAGCACCAGTCCCGATACCGATGTCAGTACGCCGCCCACACCGGGAATCATCGATGCCGCCTTGCCAAGTGCCGATGTCTTTAAACTGTCCATAACTGGATTTATCATGCTTTGTATAATATTCATCCCTATTACACATGAAAGAAGTGCTTTTAGAATCCATTCAATTACCGTTTTTAGCAGTTCACATATACGCGTGAATACATTTTCCTCAGTAATATTGTTAATAAAATTGAACACCATATAGATATATATCATGGGAATGATAAAGTCACATAAAAGTTTCTGGATTATTACAATAAGTATGGTTATAATGCTGTAAAATGATGCCGCACTCGAACTTCCCGCCGCGAACCCGACCGAAAGCGTATATATAGGTACAACCGCCTCCATAAATTCAAGAAGACTGTTCATCGCGTCCGTTACAAGGTCCGCCGCAATTACATATCCGCTCATCAGTGTTCCCATAAGAAGCATAAATGTAATATAAAATCCCGTCTGTGCTATGCTTCCTTTTAAGAATGCCGATGCCACATTCATAAATACCGCTGCCGCTACGCCTATTATGACTATTCTGGTTATAAGGCTTTTCTGGGCAGCCAGTTCAGAAAAAAGCGAATCAAGAAGTGCCTGTCCCAGTCCGGTGATACTCTTATCTGTCTCTCCGGAGAAAAAAAGTTTTACCGTTTCCTTGAAGTCAAAATCGGTGCTGCTCATGACCTCATCAATCTGCGAAAAGTCATAATCATCCGGTTCCGCAGCCTCCACCCTTATGGATATGAGCGCAGCCACAGCCATAAATGCAATTATTAAAATCACAACCCTTTTCATATCATATACTGCTTTCTATTGTGTTTATAAGCGCCGTCACCACCGGCAGACTGACCGCAAGCAATGACAGTTTGGCAAATATCTCTATCTGCGATGCAACCGCCTGGTATCCGGCATCGCGGCACATCGATGATGCGAACTCAGACACATAGGCTATTCCGGTCATTTTGACAAGTATCGTGATATACCGGCTTTCAACACCTACATGCCCCATAAAACCGTTCACGGATTCAATGACGATTTTTATTCTGGCGGTAACATAACAGAATACGACCGCCGCGGTCACAAGTGCCACAAGCTGTGCATATTCACTGCGGCTGTTTTTCATGATAATCGAAAGCATGACCCCTGCAATGCCTATTACCGCCACTTTAACAATATCCATACCGCACCCCTTACAGTGAGAAAATATCCTTAATGCTCTGGAATAAGTCCTTGATATACGGTATTATCCAGAAAAGTACAAGCACAAGTCCCGCAAGGCTTGTAAGGAACGCCTGTTCCTCCCTGCCGCTGTGTTTTAATACCTGATAAATCACGGATACCAGTATTCCAACGGCAGCTATTTTAAAAATCAATCCTACTTCCACTTATGTACGCCCTCTCATATTATAATAATTGATATAACTACTCCAAGCATAACTCCCAGACTTCTGTAAAGTCTTGTTTTGGCTGGCAGACATTTTTCCATGTCGCTTATCGCAGTCTCCACCTCCTGCATATATGCATCTATGACATTCTGCTGTGTCCTGCCGTCACTTAATCCCATACTGTTCCCCAACGCAACAAGCCGCTCTTTTTCAGCTGCGGATAAATGTGACATAACCAGTCCCTTTGTAAATTCTTCCTCCCACATCTGCCCAAACGGGCACTCCTTAATTTCTGAATTTCTGTTTGAAAGTGACACAAGTATTCCGTTAAACGGTGCCGTAACACGCTGTGCAATACTGCCGGCTGCTTCTAACAAAGGTGTCATGCCGTACCCTATTTCCCCGCGCAGAAGAAACATTATTTTCTTTAATTCACGCAGTTCCAGAAGCCTGCGTTTTAAATCCCTGCTCAACACCCATCCGTACGCCGATGTTGAAAAAACAATAAATGCAATGCCGCATATTTTGGTAAATGTACTCATATTATATTTCCCTCCCCATCATATATCCCGGTTATGCTGCCGATATGTTCCCTGTTACCTAACAGGATTATCCTCCCGAATACTTTTTCCCCAAGCAGTGGTTTTAATGGTATTTTATGATATAATTCCTCCATGCTTGTCGCATGAACCGTGGCAATTATACGGCATCCGCAGTTTACCGCATACCGTATCGCCTGCACATCATCATCACTTCCGATTTCATCGACTGCGACCACTCCGGGGCTCATGCTTCGTATAAGCATCATCATCCCCTGTGACTTCATACAGCCATCAAGCACATCCGTCCTCATCCCGACATCATTCTGCGGCACTCCCATATTACACGCAGCTATCTCACTGCGCTCATCTGCGATTCCCACAGTCATTCCCGCATGCCCCATGAAACCGTCCGAAATATTCCTCACGATATCGCGTAGCAGCGTTGTCTTTCCGCAGCATGGTGCTGATACTATCAATGTGTTATATATATCCTTACCTGTGCTTTCATACAATTTGTCCATGATCATATCCGAACAGCCCCGTATCTGGTGCGCCATCCTTATATTTACGGCACAGATATTCCGTATTGTTTTTATTGAACCGGCCTCATACACAACCCGGCCACACAGACCGACTCTGTTGCCTCCGTTCATCGTGATAAAGCCTTTCTTGATTTCCTCCTCATATGCATACAGGGAATAATTGCTTATGTATTCGAGAGTTTCCTTTATATCCTCTTTCCCGACGATTACCGGCATGCCGTCCTTCGTGGCAATACGTTCCCCTCCGCTCATGCACACTATCATCGCTCTTCCGGTTCTGAGCCTTATCTCCCTTATGTCACTTATATTTTCCCAGCCCGCAAAAAAGCCCCGCAGTCTAACCGAAAGATAATTTATTACATTATTGTCCACGTCCATATGTCCAACCTCCTTAGTCATTTATATGTCCGACATGTCCGGCATATGAACGTAAATTATTTATATCAAATAGTTTATATTATATTTAATATTTTCTGTATCGCTTTCGAGTATATAAGTTTCTTCATTTTCTCGTCGCCGTCCTCAACCTCAGGATTACCACATCGAAGGCTGCCCGGATGGTCTGACACACAACAATCTTTATACCAACACTCGCCCATAAGTGCACCATTTATGGACCACTTTTCATTCTGGGTAAATTCACCAACCAATGATTTCATCACACGCTCTGTAGAGAATCTCTTAAAACCTGCCAAGTACTGCAATGTCTTCTCATCATCAATCTTTGACAAGTTGATTCTATGATTCTCAATCGCTGATAAAACCTCTTCACGAATCTTGATTTTATCTGTCTTTCCGGTGCCTGTCCATAGCACCAGCTTATCAAAAGCGAGAATCAGGTATTCAAAACAAATCATATCCAGAATTATGATCTTTCCTTCTGCCTTATCTGCTATTGATTTCAGAATACGATACTTATTACGAATATCCTGATTATCAACCACATAATCAAATGCAATATAATACTTATCGTTCTCTTTAATGTCTATCTCTGCCAATGCATCCAATAAGCCCTGATTGCTTTCTTTACTTTCGACTACAAGTGCATCATTAAAGAAAAGTTGGTTAACCAATTTCCAGAAGTGAAGTCCTGCGCCGGTATCTTCTGTCCATAAATACTTCATATCACAACTCCTCTTCCAGTGTTATCCTATTATTGTCAAACTTCAACACCTTAAAGCTCTTATCAGATACATTTAGTCCGTCGCAATTTCGTAGAAAAAGCATATATTGATTCGACGTCTCAAAATTAATAAATCTCCTGACATCATCATTAATCAGACAATCTGCATTATCTATCACAATAAAACTATTTCTACACTGTTTTATTGCTTCTAAAAAATCATCTGATTTGTAATTAAATAGCTTGATTGCTTTATATTCTTCTGTCAATCTTATATCCTCCAGCATTTCATATAACACTGTTTTGCCTGTACCACTGTCTCCACCCACAAGGGTAATCCTGTCATCAAATGTCAAATCATATGAAAATGGAGCTGCTTTAAATGTAATATTCTTATAAATCATCTGCCTCTCTCCTTTCATATTCCTTACTCCACCATGCATTATAACCTCTGCCACCGGTAACTATATCAGAATCATTAAATCTGATTTTGGCATCATCCGGAATATCAAAAAGCGTCGGTCTTGACATATAAATCTTAATATTATCCATAGTAAAAATGATTCTAAGTACATTCGGACCACATTCCTCAACATTTACCACCTTGTCAGGATGCTTCACAATATTAAGCAATGTCTTGCAGCCCGATGATAAATTGCGGATTGTACCCAAGCCATATTTTGTTTCTATATGCTTGTCCGGTGTCAGCTTTGCCTTATCAGCCTGCCAGATTAAATCAATTTCTTTTTGCGACATCTCCTCATTCCCTGTATTCAGGTTAAAGTACAGGTCATTCTGAAATATCCAATCTTTTGAATCAGTTTTCTTCGTATATATATCTATCATTTGGCATTACTCCTTCAAAAAATCTTTCTAGATCATCCGTTTACTTAATTGCCGTATTTAATAGCTTTCGTGTCATCATATCCTTTTATTATTGTATCATTTATATTATTTAGTTTCAATCCAAATTTAATATTTCCAACTATATATTTTTTAGCCCAAAAATTAAGTGGAACATCCGTAATCCCGGACATTCCACTCAACCAACTTAAATTCAATGTTAAATTCTCTATACTGCATCCACGGTCTTGGTCTTCTCTCCGAACCAGTATGTGAATACAGCACCGACCAGAAACAGTACTATTCCCACAATAATAACAACCGGTGAGAATGATGATGGATTCATCTTGTAGAAAATCGCAAACGGTGATGCAAGTACAAGACCGAGGATTCCAAAATAAGTGATGGACTCAAATTTCTCAAGGAGCCATGTTATTAACTTCGATATAAGAAGTATACCAAGAATACATCCTATTCCGAACGGAACAATTATCGCAAGGCCGTGTCCGATTGCCGAACCGTCAAAATTCTTCAATGCCACAATGAAACTGCTTATGGTTCCCATGATCGCCGAATAGTAACCGAGCATCATAAGGAGAAGTGAACCGCTTATTCCCGGCACAACCATTGCAGCAGAGCATATTACTCCGAATGCAAATATCATGATTATCATCGGAAATGTTACTTTTATGTCGGTAGCGCCTACCGATGACGGATTGGCAACCGCCATCCATACCGCCAATGCCATAAATACAAGGAATACAATTATATGGACTGCATTGATTCCCTTCTGTTCCGTCTTGAATGCCTTCTTCGTCTCACCGACAAGCTCCGGTATTCCGCCGAGGATAAGTCCGGCAAAACACATGCATGTCTGGAAAGCAAACACCTCAAGGCAATAAGGTATGATGAATGAGAATGCTGCAATTCCCACACCCATTCCAAGTATTATCGGAAGTAAAGTAATAAACGATTTCTTGAATTTCTTCGTAATGTTGTTTATCGAGGTAATCAGCTTATCGTAAATTCCCATTGATACGGCCATTGTTCCACCGCTCACACCCGGGATTACATTGGCAACACCGATAAACATTCCCTTAATAAAATCCAGTATAAATTTCATAATATATCCCTTTCCGTGGGTAACCCTGTTAACCACACATGTGCGTATTATATCACACACACATGCCGGCACACAATGGTGTTACATGTAAAATTTTGTTGACATTACTCCACAGACTTCAAAGATTCAACCATCGGAATCCTCTTTAATCTCTTTTTCATTGCCAGATTTACCATAAGTCCAAATATGATCGTAATGGCAACAGATATAAAATATGAGTACCAGAATATCTTATTAGGGAAGATAACATCATCCATCTCGATTACATTCATAATGTATCTGTGCAGGAAAACTCCCAGCACCAGTCCCACAAGCGACCCGATAACGCTCAACACAATGTTCTCACGGTACACATACATTTCAACCTCATTATCATAGAAGCCGAGAACCTTTATGGTAGCTATTTCCCTTATGCGCTCTGAAATGTTAACATTTATCAGATTATACAAAACCACAAAAGCGAGCAGGGCTGCCGATACTATAAGCACAACCGTAATAATATTCAGCGATGAAATCAGGTCGCCAAAATTATCTTTGATACCCGAGAAATACGATATGCTTTCCATATTGAATTTCTTCATGATATCAGATCCAAACTGCTGTTGTCTGTCCATATCAGTGCTTGTAAGATTGGCTATGAAGCTGTTGTGCGGTGCCGATTCGCCGAAACATTTCTCATAATAGCTATCCTGCATAAAAACATATTGTCCTACATACATGTTAATTATACCGGAAACTTCCACTTTATAATATTTGTCATCCGATATACTGACATACAGGCTGTCACCGACACTGATATCAAAGTCTTTGGCCATCTTATATGAAATCAATGCGCCGTCATCCGGAATTTTGATTTTGTTACCTTTCTTATGGTCAGTAAGGGTTACAAATTCCGCATATTTGTCGGCATCATCCACACTTACGAACGTTATATTCTTGGTTGATGAACCTGATGAATCCCCATCAATATTGGCAGTTCCGCTGTACTGAGTATCTATGTAAACATTCTCAACCATATCGGAGCTGTCACATTCTTTTTTGAAAGCATCCTTATCGGACCTGTCAGTGAACATACCGGAAATGTCATATGCAAGAATATCCTCATACTGTCCCACCATAACCGTGGCAACACTGTTTTTGATTCCAAAACCGGCCAGAATAAGTGCCGTACATCCGGCAATTCCAATCACAGTCATAAAAAATCGTTTCTTATATCTGAGAATATTCCGCGCCGTCACTTTACCTGTAAAAGACATTCTTTTCCAGATGAAACCGATACGCTCAAGTATGACTTTTTTGCCGTTTTTCGGTGATTTTGGGCGCAGCAGCATCGCCGGTTCTTCCGTTAATTCCCCGATACATGCCGCTATAACCGCAACAACCGTTACAAACACCGCAATAGCCACCGCCACTATGCACAAAGCAATCTGTGGTGCCGGCACAAGGCCGTCAACAGTATATACTGTATTCCACGCCGTGAATATAATGCGCGGAAATGTATTGAGTCCGACAAAACATCCTATCACTCCTCCTGTCAGCGAAGCCACGGCTGCATATGTGATATATTTCATTGCGATACGGAATTTATTATATCCCAGTGCCTTAAGTGTACCTATAGTCTGGCGCTGTTCATCCACCATCCTTGTCATCGTTGTAAGACATACAAGTGCAGCGACAAGATAAAAGAATGCCGGAAAAATCTTGGCAATCGCATCCATTCTGTCTCCGCAGTTTCCGTAATCCACATATGAAAAATGTGAATTTCTGTCATACACATACCATTTTAACGGTATGCTGCCGTCCGAAGGTATCATCTGCTCAGTAGCGAGCTCCTCCATTGTATTCTCTCCAAGCTCCTTAACACGTTCCTTTACCGGGTCAGTCAGGTCAAAATATTCATCGGAATATGTATTAAGAGCAGCTGCCCCGTCTATGGCAGCATATATAACATTATATCCACTGTCCTTGTAAAGGAGATTTCCCTTAAATTCATCCAGCGGTATATACATAAGATATTCAACCTTACCGTTTCCGACTGAAGCCGAATCATATTGATATGACAGATAATATGGTGTGGTTACTTTGCCGACTATCGTGTAAGTATCATCATTAAGCGTACTGTCAGTGATAGCGGTATCCGTTCCGCTTGAGAGATTAAGAGTGTCGCCGACACCGAGTTCTCCGTCTCTCATTTCATAATACCTTATGACACATTCTCCGCTTTTTTCCGGCAATCTGCCCTCGACAAGCGTCAGTTTGTTAATCGCATCATCATTTTCCGGGTCATATGACATTATCTGAAATACTTTTTCACTTGTACCGACATTCGCCACGGCATTGGTCACATACGCGCCTTCTGCCTGTCTTATCCCGTCGGTATTTCTGACATCTTTGACATCTTCATCCGAAAAACCCACCGGAGAATATATCTTAAGGTCAAACAGATTTTCCCTGTCAAAATAAGCATCCGCAGACCTTTTCATATATGGGGCCGAGGCTTTAACGCCGACGAAGAAGGCCACACCTACAAGGACTATACCGAATATGGATATAAAACGCCCGAATGTTTTCTTTATCTCGCGGATGGTATCTTTAAAAAGTGCACTTTTCATTACCATTCAATCCTTTCAACCGGTTCAGGATGTTCGTTGACATGTATGCTGTCAACTCTGCCGTTCTTTATCTTTATAACCTTATCGCCCATGGCGGTAAGTGCAAGATTATGTGTGATTACTATAACTGTCATGCCATTATTGCGGCATGTATCCTGGAGCAGTTTAAGAATCGCCTTACCTGTATTGTAATCAAGTGCTCCTGTCGGTTCATCACACAGAAGGAGCTTAGGGTTCTTAGCCAGCGCCCTTGCAATGGCAACTCTCTGCTGCTCTCCGCCCGATAACTGAGCAGGGAAATTATTGCGTCTGTCCGCAAGTCCGACCGCTGCCACAGTCTCACCTATGTTCAGCGGATTACGACATATCTGCGCTGCCAGCTCAACATTCTCCGTTACAGTAAGATTCTGTACCAGATTATAGAACTGGAATACAAAACCAATATCATATCTGCGGTATGTGGTAAGCTGCCTTGAATTATACTTGCTCACATAGTCACCGTCCACAATTACATCTCCGCTTGTAGCACTGTCCATTCCGCCGAGAATATTAAGAATTGTACTCTTTCCGGCACCGCTTGCTCCGGCTATGACGACAAACTCACCTTTCTCAATCGTAAAATTCACACCGTCGAGCGCTTTAATATCAACCTCACCCATACGGTATATTTTCTTAACATCCTTAAATTCAATAAACGAAGCTATTTTAATCACATCCTTTACTTTTTGTTGTTCTTCCGTATATGAAAAAAGAAACTGCACATGTTATAAGTTCTGCAACCCAGAACGCATTCCACACGCCGGCAGCTCCGGCAATTCTGCTTAATATAAAAGCAGCCGGAATAATTATTACAACATATCTCATTAACGATATCACTAATGACGGAACACCCTTTCCAAGGCCTTCAAGTGCTCCTGATGCCACCACCGATACCGTAGAAACGACAAATCCCGCACTGATTATCCTCAGTGCCTCTCCGCCTTTGGCCATGGTTACCGGATTATCGGTAAAAAATCCAATCAGGCGGTCCGGAATCAGCAGACATATTACTGTTCCCGCAAACATTATCACCGCGCACATGGCAAGTGTTATATTATATATTTTCTTAACTCTTTCTTTCTCTCCGGCACCATAATTATATCCGATTATAGGACGCATTCCCTGAATGATTCCGTTGGCCGGGAGATACAGGAACGTTTGTAACTTATAATATATACCAAGTATCGTAACATACATTTCCGAGTATGCACTCAATATTGCATTCAGCGCACTTGTAAGAAGTGAAGGCAGTGCAAGATTAAGAATGGCAGGAATACCTATTCCGTAAAGCCTTCCGGCAATCGCCGCATCAGGTTTAATATATTTACTCCTGAATTTTACACTTATCGGACGCCTTATATAGAAATATAAATACACCGCCAATGTCACTGTCTGGCCTATTCCGGTAGCAACGGCCGCACCTCGTATTCCCATTCCCAATATGAAGATCAGCACCGGGTCCAGAATTATATTAACAATGCATCCGCTCATAAGTCCGATCATTGTAACTTTCATCCGCCCTACGGACTGGAAGACCTTCTCAAATACAAGGTCTGCCATATTTATCACAGAAAAAGCAAAAACCGTTACCGCATATGTCACACCCATATGTCTGATCTCATCATTATGTGTGAATGCCCTGAGAAACGGATTTATAATAATTGACGCCAGCACTCCCAGTACCACTCCATGGAGCAGTGACAGTACCATTCCCAGTGTTGCCGCACGGTTTGCCGTATCTTCATCTCCTGCGCCGAGAAAAAAAGCTATAACAGCATTAATGCCGACACCGAATCCTATTGCTACAGCATTGATAAAATTCTGTATCGGAAATACCAGCGAAAGTGCCGTCATGGCATCTTCGCTTATTCTGGCAACAAAGAGACTGTCAATAATATTATACAGCGAATTGACCATCATGGATATTACCATTGGCAGCGACATTGATACTATCAACCCGAATACAGGTTTTTCTTTCATAAACGTCTCATTCATGTCTTATCCTCTAAAGTCAGTTTACGGTGGATGCTATTATCGTCATCTTTCCGTCAATGTGTACCTTTCCGTATCCGTATGGGATTATAAAATGCATACCTTTCTTAATATATGTACCATCAATACTTCCTTCACCGTCTATAACACTCATATTCATAAACGGATATACCATATTGAACGCAAATCCTTTCTCAGATATTATCTTGAACACTTTATATAATCTGCATGACTCAATTTCATACAACTCATCAGCCGGAATATTGATATAGTTTCTTACGCTTTTACCGGCATCCGGTGCCGGAACCGTAATCACATCCATACTCTGCTTTATGTGCAGTTCTCTGGGCGATCCGTTCATCAGTCTGCCATAATCATACACCCGGTATGTTATATCACTGCTCTGCTGGGTTTCTAAAAGCATACATCCTGCTGTTATCGCATGAACCGTTCCCGGCTCAATCTGGATAAAATCGCCTTTCTTAATAGGGACATATCTTATAAATTCATTCCATCTTCCGGCTTCTATCATGGAAACCAGTTCCTCATGTGTTCCGGCATTATGTCCTATAACAAGCTTTGCATTGTCCGGGCAATCTATTATATACCAGCATTCCGTTTTCCCATATGAGCCATTCTCATGGGCCGCTGCATATTCATCATCAGGATGAACCTGAATACTCAAATCTTCTTTGGCATCTATTATCTTAATAAGGAGCGGGAACCTGTCACAGTCAATATTACCGAACAATTCAGGATGTGAAACATACACTTCCGAAAGTTTCTTTCCGTCATATTGTCCTCCGGTTATTGTGTCATCTCCTCCGGGATGAGCTGATATTCCCCAGCACTCGCCAATATCATCACCGTGCTCATCATATCCGAATACATCCCTAAGCCTTGTTCCGCCCCATATTGTATGGGCAAAGCATGGTTTCATAAATAACAATTCCTGCATTATTTACCTCCGCAGGCATTAATTTCGATTAAAACAGAAGCATAATCTCCCACAGGTCTTACAACCGGAAGCCCAGCTTTCATAAGAACATCTCCGGTATATTTAACTCCATTAACATTATATACCGCATCCGGTTCCAATCCGCATAACCTGATCAGATGTTTTCTCATATTTGGTTCGGCAAGGACCTGCACAAATGTCACCAGCGCGTTTTTCCTGTCTTTGGATACAATTTCATAACAGTCATATCTTCCGTTTCCGGAATATGATGCAATTCTGTAATAATCGCCGGTCTGGATAAGCCTGCTGTATTTCTTATATAATTCGACCTGTATAGGTATCATATTAGTTTCTTCATCAGACAGTTTCGTCACATCCAGTTCATATCCGAAGGTTCCGCAAAGGGCCACTTCACCTCTTGTCTTAAAAGGTGTAACTCTTCCTGTCTCATAGTTCGGGCACGCAGATACATGTGAACCAATCGTAGAAACCGGATATACCATAGCAGTTCCTTCCTGGATTGCCAGTCTTTCAATTGCATCAGTGTCATCAGAGCACCATATCTGCGGGCTGAAATATAACATTCCGGGGTCAAATCTTGCACCGCCTCCCGAACAGTTTTCAAGCAGAAGACCCGGAAATTCTTCAAGCAGCCTCTCCTGCATCGCATATACCGCAAGAATCTGTCTGTGACAGATTTCTCCCTGTCTGTCGGCAGGAAGGTAATTGCTTCCGACATCGGTAAATGATCTGTTCATATCCCATTTGACATATTCAACATTGGCGCTTCTTAAGACCGATGCTATACTTTCATACACATAGTCCACTGTTTCCGGTCTGGTAAGGTCTAGCACATACTGATTACGCACCTGTGTGCCTTCCCTGCCATGATATTCCATAACCCAGTCAGGATGCATTCTGTACAAATCTGAATCCGGTGAAACCATCTCAGGTTCAAACCAAATTCCGAATTTCATTCCCATGGAATTAATTCTGTTAACGAGATGCTTAAGTCCGCCTTTTATCTTATTCTTGTTCACAACCCAGTCACCAAGACTGCCGTTATCACTGTTGCGGTGGCCGAACCATCCGTCATCCATAACGAACATCTCTATTCCTTTATCTGCTGCACGTTCTGCTATCTCTATAAGCTTGTCCGAATCAAAATCAAAATGGGTGGCTTCCCAGTTATTGATAAGTACGGGACGCGGCATATATTTCCATCCGCTTCTTATAAGATGATTTCTGTATAAATCATGGAATGTTCTGGTCATATGTCCCAGTCCGGATGCCGAAAAAACCATCACTGCTTCAGGTATTTCAAGCAATTCACCCAGTTCCAGTTTCCATTCAAAACCTTTATGATTGATTCCTATGAACATTCTGTCATTATCAAACTGGTCCTTGGTGACACCAGCCTCAAAATTGGATGAATATATCAGGTTCATTGCATATACATATCCTGATTCCTGTGTACATCCTTTTGACACCATGGCAATAAACGGATTCTGCTGATGTCCCGGAATGCCACGCTGTGACTCTATCCCGGTAGTACCATATCCTATCGGTCTCGTGCATATATGCCGTTCTCTTCCCCATGAACCGTTAAGTGTCAGCAGTTCATATTCTTCATCACGGACATCAACACATGCCGACAACGCATTGGTAATATAAAATGCCTCATCTCCGATATTGTATATTATAGCACTGCGGCATATTGCATCAGCATCGCCATACACACAGTAGTTTAACAGAACTTTTACACCGGCACACTCGTCTTTGAGCGTAATCTCCAATGTTTCGCCATTACTTCCCCAGGTATGCGGAAGTGATTTAAGACCTGTATCTCCGGCGTATACCCTGTACGAATCAAATATAAGTTCAAGACCTTTTTGTCCCGCGCCATTACGTACTCCGATACATCCTCCTCTGAAATCACCGTTGTCCGAGCACGGATATTCCATCGCGAACCTTTCAATAAAAGGCCCTTTCTCTCCCGGAGTTTTAACCGGATCAAACGGCCACTCATCTTCTGACATAAGGTATCTTACTTCCGATGAATTTAATTTTTCTCCATAATATACATGTCCTAGATAACCGTTATCTGCAACCGCCATTATATAGCTAGTATTCCGGGTATCTATTTTAAATAAGTGTTGTTTCTTGTTATATGTGATCATCACTGTGCCTCCTTCGTCAATATAAAATAGTCCATAAGCCACTTCCCGCTTATATTTCTGAATATTATTCTGTAGTTAAATTCCTCATCGCCGGATTCCATAGCTCCATCTTTGAATTTGTAAATCCGTCCATAATATCTGCAGGTAAAAAAATCATCTCCGTAAGATACATAATCTGTTACATCATGTTCAAGTATATCAACCGTATCCGGAGTCCAGCCCCATGCCGCTGATGTAAGGACCTCACTGATCATTCTGTATGCATCGGAGTCCTTCTCAATATATTCCGCAATTTCTCCAAATGATTTCTTCTTATAAATAGTGTATATATAAGAATCCATTGCGTCCATTACATAGGTTTGTAAATCATCCGGCATTGCCGTGCTGCCCTGTCTGAAATCGTATACAGAGCCGTTAACAACTGATTTTAACATTTGTCCATCGGCATTAATTGCAGCAATATTTCTGTTTCCAAACGTATATTCTATATGATATCTCGCATTATCAGATACACTGACCCCGAGTGATTTCAATTTACGCGTAAAATCATCATCCGATACACTGTTCTCCACTATATATTCATCTGATAATTCCTGCATATTATACGCGACTTTGCACTCTGCCGGTACCCATATATCAATATCCGTATATTCTATTTCATCTGTGTCAAAAGCCATATCCTTTAAGGCCCATCCATGAAATCCGAATTCATCATTTTTGCCTGATGCTTTAAGTGATATTACGGCAATTCTGGCATCACCGGCCATAATGTCATATCTCGGGATTGAATTGGTGTTTTTCTCATTTTCACGAAAACTCACACCATATACCGATATCAGATTATCAAAATATCTTGCATGGTTTATCTCCGGGTTAATGCCTTTCATTACATTCAACCCATATTTATTTATGTATTCAAGAATACTGTCATAATCAAGTCCGGACACAAATTCCTGCACATAATTCGTGGCACTTCCTGCCTGTTTTGCGCTGTCGTAGTCATTTTGGTATTTCTTGAGTTTCGTCCACACAATGGCACATATGCCAACGGCAATTACCGCAAGGATTATCGTATATGTTTTCATGAAGGAGCCAAACCGGCTTTTGGTTCTGTTCTTTCTCATGGCTCCTCCCTATTACGTACAATAATTGCCGTCGGTACTCCACGTGCACCATATACAGAAGATATTTTGTTATGTATTTCACCATCATAGTACAGTACTGTTGACCCGCCGCCATCAAGGTTGGCTGCATTAACAGCACCAAAATCCAACATCTCGTTAATCAGATCATTCATCGATGCTCCGAGACTGTGCGCCTGTCTGCCATCTATAATCAGAAGAAGTACCGCGCCATCCGCACGCTGTCCGATTGCAGTTCTCGGATTCAATCCGCCGCCCATTCCGCTGACTTCAAGCGGTGTCCCATTCAGAATCAGAAAAGGGCCGAATGATACGGCATCTCTTATTCCTCTGTCCACAGCCTGCTGCCCCGTCATGTTGCCTATCACGAATACATTATTATTATCAAATCCTATAAGATCATAGCTCTCCGTCAGGCTGCCATACCTTAATGTTCCTTCGGACATAACAATTCCTCTTGGTGTACCTCCGTCTCCTACACCGCCTATATCTTCAAATCCACCGGCATTTGCAGCCAGTACAGCTCCATATTTATCGCATATAGCCGGTACGTTAATTCCCGGCTCTCCGCTGTAATCTCCTGAAACACCGACCATGACTCTCGAAGGATCATTTATAACTACCATTGTTCCCGAATACGTCGCCCCCGACACTTCGTAAAGAAATACACCGCCCATATCTTTGTACGGTTTTCTCTCTCCGTCATCCAAATCTTTCGGAATCATGCTGCCCGTATGATTCTGATTGTTAAATTCTATGAGTTCCGTATCTGAGATCTCATCCGTTGTTCTGACGGTATTGGCTGCCTCTATTCTCTCTATAGTCGATTTACTGACAACCATATTGGCCAGAAATCCGCCCATGCTCGATTCCCTGACCGACATTACGAATAAGTCCCTCGCAACCTTTGACGGTCCGTGCGTACATACCAACATAACGCCGTATATGCACACAATTGTCATTCCCAAGGTAACTCCGAGTATTGCAAAAAAGCGCCGTATCGCAATACACACTTTGCGAGCGGCACTATTTCTACTGTCTTTGCTATGTTTAATGTTCTTCCTATTAGTATCTATTTCCTTCATCGTATGTATGCGCACCCACTGACATATTTCTTAATACTATTGTATCAAAAGGCGGTGTTATTTACAAGGCTTTTCTTGTTGTTACTTTACATTGTTACTTAACTTCACCCTATTCATCCTTACATACATCGACCCATCCCGCGGCTCCAGACACAGCTTCAAGTTCAGGTATTGTCAGTTTAACGGCACTATGGTCGTCCCCTGCCGCAGGGTATACCGTATCGTACCTCTTAAGACTCTCATCAAGATACACATCAATACCGTCATTAATTCCAAACGGGCATACACCACCCGGCGCATGTCCGATAACATTCTCAACTTCCTCAAACGGTATCATCTTGGCTTTGTTGTGAAAATAATCCTTGTATTTCCTGTTATCGATTCTTGCCGTTCCCTCAGTCAGGATAAGAACAGCTTTATCTCCCTGCATAAATGACATGGTTTTGGCAATCATTCCCGGTTTGACTCCAAGAGCATCCGCCGCCTCCATAACGGTTGCCGTTGACTGTTCCAATATAATTATATAATCTGCATAACCTTTTTCCTTAAGGTAATTTGTTGCTTTTGTTAATGACATCGTGTTTATCCTTCCTTGTGTACCATGCGTGTATTAATATATTGTGTTAGAAAATCGAATAATTTCTTATTTGTGCCGGCATTTACCAATTCTGACTCACTGTATTCCGGCAAAGGCATCCCCGGATCGCATTCGCCGCATATATCTATACCGATTATCCTGTCATTCTGCATAAAATATGACAATATATTTTCCAATACCGGCAGGCTCATCATGCCCTGACTCCAGTTCGTCTCTGAATATTTTAAACCGAGCACATCTTTGTCTATCGATATATATACCGGAAGATTGCTTATAATACCGGCAATTTTATTTTTATCTTTCCCGGACTTTATCTCTTCCGCTGAAAAAGTCAAAAGTTTTCCCTGCCCGTCCCGATAATAAATCTGTTCTATATCATCCTCTGGAGGACCAATTAATACCAACTGTTTCAGGTACGGGTTATTTTCGAGAGTTTGTCCGGCCCAATCGCCGCAGCTTATCATATTATCAATCATAGGCTTCTGCATATCCGTATGATGATCAAACACTACCAGAACAAAATCCTCATCAATTCTATCTGTAATTATCCCGGTAACATAATGATAATTACCCGAATCAAGAAAATGTATTCCGTTAATTCCATAAGGCTTGATCCTTGCCCAGATTTCATCTGCGGCACATCCGGAACAATATAAATCGCATTCTATAATATCCGAGCAGTCAATCCAGTGTATTTTATTTCTATCGGGTATTTTCTCATCACAATAGACATGCGAAAAATCCAAAATCAAATTATTCATCCGGATTTCTCCATTCATCAAATATATTTTTTATACTCATTTTAATGTGAAATTAATGAGATATCAATACCGGCCTGCAATCATCAGATAACGATATCTGACATTTGCGGCCGGCACATCAACAATATTCAGTTTTAATTAAACTCTTCCAGAAATCTTCTCTTACCTTCTTCAAATTCAGCAGGATAGAGTTTTCGGACTTCATCTTCATCGACCTTAAGACGAAGCATATTGATTACTGCCTTAGTTTTTTCTTCATTTGATGCTTCGTTTACAGCCTCAGCAATCATATTTTCCATTATTTCACACACAACTCTTTTTCCTCCTTCACTTGTTTTTAAGAATTTTACGCGATTGACTAATTTAGGAAAATGGGAATCATTCACTTCTTTCTGCATCATGCATCTCATGAGAGCAGAAATATTTGTTCCATCATTTACCGATGTATTAACAAATATTTCGTGAAATCCGTCGTCAACAAAAGTCCCTGTTTCCTTAATGACTTTTTCGATATGGTATATTGTTCTGCCGCCCTTAAGGAAATCAAATTCAGAAATGTAAATAACATAAACTTCCGGAATATTTCCAAAACGGGTTCCTATGTCAGTCTCTTTGGCCGTGATCACAGATGCATTATATCTTGCTCTGCGTAAATGGTCATCATTGTTAGAACGCTGTACTTCTATATTGCATAATGTGCCATTTCCTAATGTACACAATGCGTCCAGCCTTACTGAACGTCCATACAAGTTCCGTTCACTGCTCTGGACAGTAACATCCGAGACTGTCAATAAATCATCTTCCATGATTGTCCGCAGCATTTCTTCACAAACCTCTTTGTCTTGTGCCAATACTTCAAAAAATACATCATCAATAGGGCGTAAATCTTTAATTTTTTCAATTCTTTCTTCCAGTGTCATACCTCTCTGCCTCTCCTAATACAGTACGATTGAGGAAAGTCATAAGCCCCTTTATGCACACAATGGTATAATTTACAGCACTAAATGTAACATCGCCCAAAACGAAAGAATCTCTGTACACTCAAATACATTATATCCCAGTTACTGCATGGTTTTCAATACTTCTTTTATTTTATTCACCCGATAAGCCATACATATGATCTTCTTCAGTTATTTTGCGAATAACCCGGCATGGATTTCCGGCCGCCAGACTATATGGTGGAATATCTCTTGTCACAACACTTCCTGCACCGATTACGCACCCCTCTCCTATGGTAACACCGCCACAAACAACCACATTAGATGCCAGCCAGCAATTATCTTTTATAGTTATTGGTTTCGCATACTCAAGATTATAAAAACTGCCATCTTCTCTTTTTCGTATATTACGTTCTTCAGGTAATAACGGATGCATAGGAGTTGCCAATGTAACATTTGGACCAATCATCACATTATCCCCTATATGTATTTCACACACGTCTAAACATGTAAAATTAAAATTAGCAAAGCAGCTCTTTCCAAAAAATGTATTACATCCATAATCAAAATAAATAGGTGCCTGCAAATACGGAAGTTCCTCTGTTTCCGACAATAATTCTCTCAATATCCGTGTTTGCTCTTCTGCGCAATCTTCATCCGTCAAATTATATTTTCTTGCTAATTTACGCGCATTCAGGCGTGATTGTTCTAATTCTTTATCTGATGAATCATATAACTGTCCACTTATCATTTTTTCTCTTTCTGTCATCTCTGATAACCTCCAATTCAAGTGAATCTGAAATATAAAATCGGAAATCATGTTTTTTACAATACTCCTCTATTTTCTGAATCAGCTTACTGTCTGTTGTATATTCCAACAGATACACTTCAGCACCGTCTGCCTTACACGATTCCACATAGTTGCAGAAATAATCCCTATCTTCCTTATTCTGCTCATAAAATGTTCCCTTATCAAAATCAATACCGCTCCACACCGACTCCTGGTTCACGCCGGTCATAATATCTTTAGCAGTCCCATAACGTTCCCTATATTCCGTTACATAAACATCGCCGCCATTGATTATAACTTCTTTTCCGAGTGACATAACATCTTGCAGAATAACCGTAAGTCCATCAAATATACTTGCCGTGGTAGCATAATAATACACGTCACAATTATCAATGAAAAAGCCATCAACACCTTTTTCATATAATTCACGGGCAAGGCTTCCTATAAACTTCTGCCAGTCCGGGCTGGATACATCCATCCATTTTTCTTCTTCCCAATGCTCGTAATCACCGAGTGCCAGTTTCTCATAATCCGCATAATATTCCCTGAAATTCTCGATTGAGCCAATATTAAGGTAGGTATATACGGTTACTTCATTTTCATGCAGAATCCCGATATCTTTCCGGGTAAAATACTGTGCATCAATCACAATTGTATCATATTCTTTGAACCTTTCAAGCGATGAGTCATCCGCATTCAGGAAAACTCCATAATCTTTTTTCTCTGGCTTTTTTGATTTATTATCTTTTATAAAAAATAAGAATCCACCGATAATAAGCAAAAGGACAAACAATAAAACCAAAACCGTTATTTTTCCGCGTGATGTTTTCAACTTTTGTTCATTCCTTCCGGTCAGCGTATTTTTCTGTATTTCAATGGTGACACCCCATATGTTTCCTTAAAACTTCTGATAAAATAGCTTACATTCTGATATCCGCTCTGCATCGCTATCTCCGTAACCGGAATATCCGTGTCCTGTAGCAGCTGTTTTGCATGCTCCAACCGTAAATAAGCAACATACTGCGACAGCGTAATATGGAAATGCTCTTTAAAATATCGCGATATATATTTTTCCGAAAGATGAAACCTTTCACCAAATTCCTTTAAAGATATCTTTCCGGAAAAATTCTGTTGAATATATGAAAGCATTTCTTTTTCTACAGTATTTCTGCCGCTTATGTCATTTTCAATTATATATCCTTTGTTCCACATTTCAAAGATGAATTGAAGAAGAATTATTTTTGTCTTTATCTGGGCTGTGATTTTCGATTCACTTTCATTTATTTCAATCAACTGCCCGCACAGCTCTTTTGCCACATCCCCTATTCTGGGTTTTATCATCAGATGCCCGTTACTTAATGGTTCGAGCAATTTATCATCCAGTGTATCATCTGTGCGAAAAGATATGTATTTTAACGGAAAAAGAAAAGTAAAATACTCCACATTACCGTTCTGCGTTCCCATAAAATGCAGGCTGCCCGGTGACACAACAAACGCCTCTCCTGATTTTCCGGTAAAGCTCTCTCCTGATATGCTTACAGTCAAAAGACCGCTTTTCACATATATAATTTCGAGTTCATCATGCCAATGTACCGGTATCTGAAAAGGTCTGCCGTTATTCCATATATGATACGTACTGAACGGATTATCCTTGGTACCATGTGGTTTATTTTCCTTTAAATCAAGATACATAATCCCTCCTGCAACTATACAAGGCTCTTACTTTTCCATTTTCCGCTTTTCCATCTGAGTACCATTCCTACAGCTCTCGCACACTCATCGGCTGCCATTGCAATATATGCTCCTATTGCCTGGAGCCCCATATTTATTCCCAGCAGATACGTTCCGCCGACTGCAAACAGATACATAAATATTGCACCCATTATAACCGGGAAAAGTGCATCTCCGCTGGTTTTCAATGCCTGGCCGTACACAAGATTAGTCACCCTTCCGAATTCAAGGAATATATCTACTACCAGAAGTTTTACCACAAGAGCTACCATCTGTGTATTATCTGTAAATATATGGACTATAAAACGTCCGGATAATGCAAAGGTCACAGAAAAGCAGGTTGCTGTTATCAGACCATAAAACACCGCTTTTCTTGTTCCCTTGTCACATTCTTCATATTCTCCGGCTCCGATTCTCCAGCCGGTCATAATAGCATTAGCCTGAGCAAGTGCGGCTCCTACACAGTATGAAAAATTGGCTATCTGTATGGTATAAGAACGTGCCGTAACATTCATTCCATCCGAATCCATCTGATTCATAAAACGCACAATAAGCGTCATTGCCACATTATAAAGTGCTGTTTCCAGTGCGGAAGGGAAACCTATCTTAACAATCTGCGCAAGTATTTTTCGTGTTGAAATACGTTCAGGATTCTTCTTTGCTTTTATAAGTACAGCTCCCATTACTGCTACAATGATAAGGTTCACAACCCTTGAAATAACCGTAGCAATGGCAACTCCCATTACGCCCCATTTAAAAACAAACAGGAATATCGAATTGAGTATTATATTGATGACATTTCCGGCAATCGTACCTATCAATGAATGTTTTGTATATCCAAACACTCTGAGATAGCTGGAAAAAATAGGAATAAGCGCATTTAAAAAGCATGCTCCTCCAACGATTTTAAGGTATGTTTCAGCCGGCGCAAGTAAAGCCGGAGCAATGCTTACTATTCTGAGTATTCCGCCGGAAAAAACAGCAAGAATAACAGACATCACTATGCCTATCGAAGCATTAAATATAAGTCCCAGCTGTCTGGCCTGATATGCAATTCCCGGCCTTCCCGCTCCGATATTCTGTGACATAACCGCAACCATACCTGATGATATTACACCAAACATTATGATAAAAACACCTATGTATGTATTTGCCGTTCCCACTGCTCCTACAGCCTGGTCGCTTACAGACGACAACATAAGTGTATCGACCATGCCCGAAAGCATATATAATAATGTTTCTAAACATATTGGCACAGATAACTGTGTCAGTGTCTTTTTCTCAACTGCCATATTCTGCTCCTTAAATACTAATATAACATATATTGTCAATAATACGCTATATTTTCACATATTTCTTGTAGAATATTATGCAGAAATTGCACTATTTCTACCTGTTTCCGTTATGTAATTGCCGATCCTATTAGGGAAATTGTTCTGTTCATCGTTTGCCCTAAGTGCATTCCTCTTGCTGTCGGGCGAACATACAACCGTTTCATTTCGCAGCGCATATCAGAATGTCGATGATACGCTACCATACCCAGAACTTTTTCTCCCTCTATGGCTACCAAAATTTCTCCCTCTGGGGCCGTATATTTATGAGACGGGTCTTTTAACTCATCTTCAATATTTTGGAAAGATAAATCCCGGCCCAAACGCTTTGAATATTCCTGAATGAGTTCTTTTACTTCCGACAGATAATCTTTACCATCCACTATTTTCATTTCAATCGTTCCTTTACAACTTCTGATTTATTCTTATTGCAGCCTTGATTTTAGAACATATGTTTGGTATAATATTTTTGGTGCTACCCTATTCGGTAGGCGGTTAGCCTTCTCCAGAGAGTTATAGCTCTGTTTACATAGAAATCCTTTCAGGAAATCTTTTGAGGAGGTTTGTACTTATGTTGACCATTAGTGACCTAATTGCAGTACTTGCACTGTGTGCGACTTTTTACAGTCTTGGTTACATGCATGGAAAACATGATTCCAAGACATACAAATAACCGCCCTGGTCTGGTAAACTTTGGCGGTTATTTTTGTAACTAACAATATATCAGGCTAACCGTCTATCGGTAGCGCTTTCTTTATCATTATAATAGCATTTAACCGCATCTATGTCAAACATGTATTCTGTTCTTTAACTTTTTTGATAACTACTCGTAGCACTGCAAACCTCAATTTGTCTCTTGCAGCTAAAGGAACTTCTCATTATTAATCTAAAAACAAGCGTGACCGCCAAACAGACAGATATTTGCGCGGTCACTGCTTATTAAATGCATCAGGCACACTGACTCATTTCTCATTTAGCCCATATATTTCTGATGTGATGTCTTCACATTGCTCTGATTTACCATCGCATATTGCATCGTTGTATCAATTTGCGAATGTCCCAAAATTTTCTGCACCTGTTCAATTGGCATTCCTTTGTCAATTGCTCTCGTTGCCATAGTCCGCCTAAATTTATGTGGGTGAATTCTTTCCAAATCAAGCCGGCGTCCGAGTTTGCGAAGTCGGATTTCTACACCACTTATTTTTAATCTGTCATGCGGTGCATCAAGAGTCACAAACAGCGCCTCATTTTGATCGGTTCGCCTCTCTATGTATTCCTTCAAATGCACCTTTGCCTTTGCATCAAAATAAACTTTTCGCTCTTTGTCTCCTTTTCCGTACACAACACATTCCCGCCCTTCCAAATCAATATCATCTATATTATCAGCATGGGATACATATGAATTCACAATTCTACTAATAGGTCCTTTTGCAAGTTTTTCTACAATTTCATGAACATTATTTGTATTTAATACCTCTCGTCTTTGATCATAAATAATTTCTCTTTGTGTATTCATTACATCATCATACTCTAAGACATTCTTTCTTATAGAATAGTTTCTTCCCTCAACCCTTCTTTGCGCAGTTTCAATTGCACCAGATAACATCTTTTGATCAATTG
>ENA-USUJ01000134-USUJ01000134.1-human-gut-metagenome-genome-assembly--contig:-NODE-134-length-57053-cov-31.776608_pt1 | contig 57053 bp, 49 predicted proteins | sample MGYA00250061_ERZ773398 | MGnify/ENA primary metagenome ERZ773398 (study PRJEB29103, sample SAMN06111992) | human gut metagenome | biome: human gut; feature: ankylosing spondylitis patient; material... | reverse complement strand
CCAAAATCGTTGCAGGAGTTAACTCGCAGAAAAAACTGAGAGAAAGTCTGTATCGTTCAAAGTCCGTCGTTTATAGATAAAATTACTGATAATTTTCATAGATTGTTTTATATCCGGTATCGTCCGTTTGAACTCAAATCTGAGCGCGGCAAACCCGAATTTATTTGGTTGCGATTGCTTCAATCTCAAGCATTACATCCTTCGGCAGTCTTGCTACTTCCACACAGCTTCTTGATGGGAACGGCGCCGGGAAAAACTCGGCGTACACTTCGTTGATTGCGCCAAAGTCATTCATCTCTTTGATAAATACGGTTGTCTTAACAACTTTATCCATAGAGGTTCCTGCTGCTGCAAGTAAATTGGAAAGGTTCTCAAAAGCCTGTTTTGCCTGTGCTACGGATCCTTCCGGGATCTCTCCGGTTGCAGGTACTACCGGGATGATTCCTGAAGTATAGACCATTCCGTTCACTTCGATTGCCTGTGAATATGGTCCGATTGCTGCCGGAGCCTTATCTGTACTGATTACGTTCTTCATTTTCTATCTCCTTCCTGATTTGCATCTGTATCCATTATAATCAAGCCTTACGGATTTTTCCATCATTAAGTGTAATTTTTCTATTCTTATATAATGTTCCAATCGCACGCTTGAATGCAGCCTTACTAAGCCCGGTCTCTCTCTTAATAACTTCCGGACTGGCTTTCTCAGTAAATGGCAGAACGCCCGCATAAGAGTCAAGTAGTTCCATAATCTTCGCCGCATCTGCATCCATCTGGATATAAGCCTTCTCACGAAGAGTCAGATCCAGCTTTCCGTCCGGTTTTACAGCGGTAACCTTAGCCTCGATCACATCGCCGATCTTAAGAAAACTTCCATCTTCCGACACAGGAATCTTTGCAGAATATTTGTCATCTACCGCAACGAAAGTTCCGAAATTATCCGAGAACTCATACACTCTTCCACTGACTGTGGCGCCTTTTTCATAAGGAGAATCTTTTTCCAGAAGATCATAGATTCCCTTCATGCTGGCGCACAGGCGGTTGCTCTTGTCGATGTACAATGTGACAAGCACCTCATCCCCCGCTTCCACGTGGCTGGTCATCTCTTTATATGGAAGGAAGAGATCCTTCTCAAGACCCCAGTCAAGAAACGCACCAATCTTGCCAACCTCCTTAACAGTAAGCGGCGCATATTTTCCAAGTGTCAATTTCGGTGTGTTGGTTGTTGCGATCAGTCGATCCTTAGAATCTTTGTACAAGAAGACATGCACTTTCTCTCCCTGTCTGGCATCCTCCGGAACCTGTTTTGCAGGAAGCAGTACATGCGTCTCACTTTTTAAATCTTCTGCAAGATACACACCGAAATCAACTTTCTTTATATAATACAGATCCTGATACTCACCTAATTTCATATTTTCCTCCATATAATTGAACATCATCTCATTGTTTTATTCATCTGACACTACGCGTTATCTTTTTCATAAGATGGCACTTTCATAGATGCCCGGTACAAAATCATTTTCTTTTTAGACGGCTTCTGCAAATTCTACAACTGCATACGGCTTGTCCTTATCATCGGTCAGAACTACCGTGATCTTTCCACAGTCTTTACTCACCTTCGGAATCATCACATCTCCACATACGGCAGCCTTACGATACTCCACGCGAATCTGTCCGATTGCAAAATCATCCGGTACAAACCCAAGTGCAACTTCCACATAATGACTGTTGTTCATGTGGTGATTTGTATCCATAAAATACGCCGGTACAACAAATGCCTCCTTCGCGTCGCATTCTTTTGGCAAAGCGATCTTTCTTCCGTCACATTCCATCGGGATCTGCGGCTCCATTCCATAGAGTCCCGCCATCTCTTCCGACACTTTTACCGGTCTGCCACTGTTTGTGTCCATAAGCGCCCAGATTGAATTGGCATACGCAAGCCGCTCTCCCTGCCCGTTGTTCATGCTGAAATTACGGTATCCGTAAAAGCCTTTCATATCGTATGCCCAGGTCTGCGTTGTAACACGCTCCGCCAATTGAGGCATAGAATTTAAAACGATCTGCCACGAAGTCAGAACCCATGCCTGATGATTCTCCGCCAGATAATCGACACCAATTCCTAACGATTCCGACTGAAACACACTGCAATCCTGAAAATAATCCATGAGAGCAAGCCACGTCAGTTTTCCCTGCGAATCCACTTCACTGTATCGTACTCTGCTGTCAAATTCATATACCATATGTCCCGCACTCCTTCTTCCGGTCATCTCATATCCACTGCACATATCTATATCATACCATGCCATCTTCTAATCGCCTAGTTTTTTGTCAGACGCATACGAAATATTTACAGACCGTTTCCTATGTTTTCTGTCCGTTCAGGCTTAAACACTGGGCTTCGAATGTTCGCCTATCTTTGAGATAAAAAAAAGGAACTTCAAAGAAGTTCCTAAGTAGCTGGCCCACAAGGATTCGAACCTTGAAATGACGGAGTCAGAGTCCGTTGCCTTACCATTTGGCGATGGGCCATTGTTGTCTCAACAAATGGTATTATACATGGATACCCACTTTGTGTCAACACTTTTATTTAAATTTTTTAAAAAATTTGAACATCTTTGTCAATTACCGCATAAACACAGGTTTCTCCCCACTCTAACTTTGCTGCACCATTCGTCTGCTCCACAATTTCCTTGTAAAGAGATTCCTTCTGACTGATCGGCACAAGAATCGTGAGTGCGACATCCGCCGCATACTCCGTCGACAGGATTGCCGTCTTCTGCTGCCCGAACAGATACTGCAGCTTACCGAGTCCGTTATAATCCGTATGAATCATAAGCTTCTGTCCCGGAAGTTTCTCGATGATACGGCTCGCCGCAAGACCCGCCTGCGTGGCCGCCTGATAAGCCCGAACCAGTCCTCCGGTTCCAAGGAGCACACCTCCAAAGTATCTTGTCACAACCACAGCAACATTCGTGACACCTTCCCTCAGCAGTACGTCGAGCATCGGACGTCCCGCTGTCTGTGCCGGTTCTCCGTCGTCCGAACAACGATTCAGTTCCTGTCGTTCTCCGATCACAAAAGCAGAACAGTTATGTCTTGCATCCCAGTATTTCTTTTTCATCTCCGCAATAAATGTTGTTGCTTCCTCTTCTGATTCCACCGGGCGTACTGTGGCGATAAACCGGGATTTTTTCTCGGTTATCTCGCCTTCGCCACCTTCATATACAACACGATATCCTTCTGATGTCGTCTGCATTCCTTTTCCCCTATCTGCTTCCTTCAAAATAATTGCCCGAAACACATCATGTCCCGGTTAAACTTCTTATCCGGGCTTGCCAGTCAATGTAACCGGTTCCATGTTATAAACCACTTCCATATTCCAAGCGAAGAAAGTGATGGATCCGTAATATCATCCGTTGGAGTATTATTATCATCCGCTCCCGGCTCGTCCGTCGATGGATCATTGGTATCCGTCGGTTCATCCGTCGACGGATCCTGACTGTCATCCTCTCCCGGTGTTGGTTCATCCGGCTCATCCGGAACATAATTTTCATCATGAATGCTGCAGACTTTGTTCATAAACTCCTCAGTCGCACAGTATTCATATTCCGGCGATCCCGGATCTGCACCGAGAATAAATACTTTTGTCTCAACATCCTCTTCCGGACAATACGGTCCTGCGATCTCTCCGGATTCTTTACAGATCGACAGTGCTACATGCTTATCGCACGTCTCTGTCGGCGCTGTACCTGCCGCAAAATATTCGGTATACTGTCCGGATCCTCTTGGATCATTACTGCACACATCCGGCTCCGGCAGAAGTCCCGACTTGGCGCAGACTGTTGCCTGCGTGATATCGGAAGGTTTCTTGAAATCCTTCGCTTCCAGATCCGCGTGAATCCTCTTCATCACAGAACGCCACAAATTCTTCGGATATCCGGTGCTGTACTGCTTGGAGTTATCATCGTATCCGCCCCATACCACGCATGTGTAGTACGGTGTAAATCCTGCAAAAAGCGCATCACGGTTGCTTGTTGTTGTACCGGATTTTCCCGCCTGTGCCATGCCGTTTCCAAAGTAGGCACGGACACCGGTTCCGCTTGTCATAACATCCTTCATCGCATCGGTCAGAAGCCATGCGGTATCTTCCTTAACGACTCTGTGATGATCCTTCGTCTTGGTATTGTCTAAGATGACATTGCCGTCATGGTCGAGCACCTGTGTGTAAAAGCTTGGTGCAATGTACTCTCCCTGATTTGCAATCGCCGCATAAGCACCGGTCAGTTCCAGATTTGTCACTCCCTGCGTCAATCCGCCAAGGGAGAGACCAAGATTCTTGTCAGTATCTACAAGTGTCGAAAATCCGAAATTCTGTGCATACTCATATCCTAAGTCCACGCCGATATCCTGCAAGGTCTTAACCGTCACGATATTCATGGATTTCGTGATTGCCTTGCGAAGATTGGTATATCCTTCGTATCGATGCGTATAATTATTATATTTCTTTGTTCCTACCGTAAAAGGTGCATCATCCTGTGTCGACGCAAGTGTCTTTCCTCCTGCATCAAGCGCCGGTGCGTAGCAGGCGATAATCTTAAACGTAGATCCCGGCTGGCGCGTTGTCTTTGTCGCACGGTTCCATGTACGGTTACCGGCCTTATCGCCTCGTCCACCAACGATTGCCTTCACCTCTCCGGTACTCTGATCCATGATCGTCATCGCAATCTGCGGCTGCATGGTAATAAAGATATACTCGGAATTCTCCACGATCGAATCGCCTTTTTCAAGAACATCTTTCTCGTACTGGGCGATCGCATCGCGACACTCCTCTTCTGAATTATAATTGATCGAGAAATCCTGATTCTTTTTCTTATCCTTATAATAAGAAAGCATCGTCTGGTTCGTGTAATTCTTCGTTGAACCATCCTTTTTCTTTACCTGAAAGGAGAGGAAGAAAGAATACTTGGTTCCGGCATCATAATTGTCCGGGTTTAGCGCTTCCTCATCACAGATTTCCTGAATGTTTAAATCCTGCGTTGACTTAATCGTCAGTCCACCCTGATAGATTGCCTTATAGGCATCGCTCTCCGAATACCCTTTGATCTTCACCAGATCATTAAAGACGTCATCAATTACAGAGTCCACAAAATAAGTGTTCATCGAGGTTTCCACAATATCATTGTGCTCAGAAATACGACTGTATACATCGTCCGCCAGTGCCTCGTCATACTGATCCTGCGTAATATATCCCTGACGTTTCATCGCATTCAACACATCTTCACGTCTTGAAGCATTATTCTCCGGATGCAAAATAGGATTATATCCAGCCGGATTCTTCGTAATTCCAGCAATTACTGCACATTCGGACAATGTCAGTTCCGACACATCCTTACCGAAATAACGCTGCGCAGCAGCTTGTACACCGAGGGTATTGCTTCCAAGGTTGATAGAATTCAGATAATTTTCAAGAATCCACTCCTTATTGTCGACCTTCTTCTCCAGTTCCACAGCGATATACATCTCCTGAATCTTACGCTGTACCTGACGCTCCATCTTTTCAAGCTTGGAAATCTTGCCTTCATTCTCATTTGCCCACTGCTCCGTCAAGACATTGTTCTTGATGAGCTGCTGGGTGATCGTACTTGCACCCTGGCTGAAATCCATCGCTTTAATGTCTGTCACTAATGCTCGCGCGATACCCTTGAGATCAATTCCGTTGTGCTCATAGAAACGCTCGTCCTCAATCGCAACAACCGCGTGCTGCAGATCCTTCGGAATCTCATTCAGCGTTACATACTGACGATTCGAGCCCTCCGCAACAAGGGTTGCAATCTCACTTCCGTCACTTGCCAGAACAGTCGTGGAATAGCCGGTTGGAATAACATCGATTTCTGATATATCCGGTGCCGATGCAAGAATTCCCTTGACAGCTCCAACACCGGTACTGATACCGACAATGCCCACAACAATCAGGCAGACAACAAATATTTTCCAAAATATGACACCACATTTCTTGCGTATCTTCGTCGGTTTATTGTCAATTTCATGGGACCGGCGCTTCATCGCAGCTTTTCCGTAATTCATATTAGTTAGCCCCCTATCATCGAACTAAAAAAGATAATATTCCTTTATATTATATCAAAGAATCATCGTAATAGGAAGAAATATTTCTCGACAAGAAAGGACCCCGGCAACTGCCGGGGTCTCTCTGTTGATGTATACTAAAACTAAGGGGATTAGATTCACTAATCTAGCCATTAGATTAGTGCGATTTACTCAACATCCTGTAATGCATCTGTATCCTCTTCACCGGTACGGATCTTAACAACCTTGGCAACATCGTATACGAAGATCTTGCCATCTCCGATATGTCCGGTGTACAGTGCTTTCTTGGCAGCCTCTACGACACTGTCTACAGGAATCTTGCTTACAACAACCTCAACCTTGATCTTCGGAAGAAGTGTTGCATCAACCTCAGCTCCACGATAACGCTCGCCGGAACCCTTCTGGATACCACAACCCATAACCTGTGTACAGGTCATTCCGGTTACACCGAGGTCGTTCATTGCCTTCTTTAAGTGGTCGTAACGAGAAAGCTTTGCGATAATAACAACTTTGTACATTCCGGTTGCATCCTTCGGAATTGCAGAAACGACCTTGACTGCTGCATCCTTCTTTATCTGTGAAGCGTCTGCATATTCCGGTGTACCAAGATCTGTGTTTTCGTTGATATCCATGGTCATTGTGTTCGAAACATCCATGATTGCAAATCCTGAGTAAGCAGATGTAAGACCATGTTCCTTAGCATCAAGACCTACAATTTCTTCTTCCTCAGTTACACGAAGACCGATCGTCTTTTTAATCACAAGGAATGCGATAGTAATTGTTACGGCTGTCCACGATGCTACGGTTACAAAACCGAGTAACTGGATGCCGAGCTGCTTGAATCCGCCGCCGTAGAAAAGACCTACTACAGAATCATTTCCAGGTGCAGAAGTTGTTGCGAATAAACCAACGGCGATGGTTCCCCAGATACCGTTCATCATATGTACGGCTACGGCACCAACCGGATCATCTACATGAAGCTTATAATCAAGAAGCCATACACCAAATACAACGAGAAGTCCTGCTACAAGTCCGATAATGATTGCTCCGAGACAGTCAGTCACGTCACAAGGAGCTGTAATTGCTACAAGTCCGGCAAGGGAAGCATTCAGACACATCGATACATCCGGCTTGCCATATTTGATCCATGTAAAAATCATACAGGTTACGGTTGCTACTGCAGGGGCTACAGTTGTTGTAAGGAAAACGCTTGCAAGCTGCGGTCCTGTTTTACATGCGGCACCGTTAAATCCATACCATCCAAACCAGAGAATAAATACACCAAGTGCTCCGATTGGAAGGTTATGTCCAGGAAAGGCGTTAACTTTCGTGATCTTTCCTGCTTTGTCTCTTGTAAATTTACCGATACGAGGTCCAAGCATTGCAGCTCCGATGAGGGCTGAAATACCACCAACCATATGAATTGCACAGGAACCTGCGAAATCATGGAAGCCAAGCTGTGATAACCAGCCGCCGCCCCAGATCCAGTGTGCCTCGATCGGGTAGATAAGTGCAGAAATAACTGCGGAATAAATACAATAAGATAAGAATTTCGTTCTCTCAGCCATAGCACCGGATACGATGGTTGCTGTGGTTGCACAGAATACTAAGTTAAATACGAAATTCGAAAAATCAAAATTTGAATACGCGGTAAAGATATCAAATCCAGGCTTTCCAATAAATCCCAGGAAATCTTCTCCGAGTAAAAAAGAAAAACCGATTAAAATAAATACAACAGTACCGATACAGAAGTCCATCAGGTTCTTCATAATGATGTTACCTGCGTTCTTCGCTCTTGTAAAACCGGTCTCTACCATTGCAAATCCGGCCTGCATCCAGAATACCAATGCAGCTCCGATCAGAAACCATATTCCGAATATGTTTTCATTAATAAAATCCATAACTTGTTGTTCCATAATTCTACCTCCTTAGTTTTCAAACCAAACATCTCCGTCTGGTTTTTCCCTTATCTATCTGCTTTCGCGCCTTGACTACTTGCATAAAAAAAGACACTTCTCCCGTACTCCACAGCTTTGTGGCTCGAAAAAAGTGTCTTATTATTTTTATGTATAATTACTTTTCCAATTATACTTCGAAGATCAGATCTCCGTAAGATGGCATTGGCCATAAATCCTTGTCAACGATCATCTCAAGCTTATCAACCGGAGCACGAAGTGCATCCATAGTAGCCTTAACAGTATCTCTGTAGTAAGCAGCCTGCTCAGCTCCCTCAGCCATCTTGCCGCCCTGCTCCGTTACTTCCTGCAACTTAGAGAGTGCAACCTTAGTCTCAGAAAGAAGTGCAGATGTCTCTGTAAGAAGTTCTGTCTGAACACTTACATCTGCATCCGGGCAAGCGCCCTTAACTGTTCCAAGAGATGTTCCAAGCTCAGTTGTATATTTGATAACAGCCGGAATGATCTGCTTTCCTGCAATATCGATCATTGCCTTTGCTTCAATGTTGATTGTCTTAGCGTATGTCTCATACTCGATCTCTACACGGGACTCAAGTTCAGGCTTTGTGAACACGCCAAACTTCTCAAATGCTGCAACCGATTCCGGAGCAATATAAGCAGGAATTGCATCAACCATAGACTTGATGTTTGGAAGTCCACGCTTAGCAGCTTCCTCAACCCACTCATCGGAATATCCGTTTCCGTTGAAGACGATTCTCTGATGCTCAACTGCATATTTCTTGATGAGATCATGTACAGCAAGCTCAAAATCATCGGCTTTCTCAAGAATATCACACGCCTCGGAAAATGCCTCAGCTACGATTGTATTGAGTACGATGTTGGCCTGTGCAACAGAATCCTGAGAACCAACCATACGGAACTCAAATTTATTTCCTGTGAATGCAAACGGTGATGTACGGTTACGATCGGTTGCATCCTTCATAAAATCAGGAATGGTCTTAACACCAGTCTCAAGCTTTCCGCCCTTTAAACTGTGAGTAGCAGTACCGGTTGAGATCAACTGATTCAACACATCGCCAAGCTGATCTCCTAAGTATACGGAAAGGATTGCAGGTGGTGCCTCGTTCGCTCCTAATCTGTGATCGTTTCCTACATCTGCAGCTGCCGCACGAAGAAGAGCTGCATGCTCATCGACAGCCTTTAAGATACAGGTAAGCACCAGTAAGAACTGTACATTCTCATGAGGGGTCTTGCCAGGCTCCAGTAAGTTGATTCCATCATCCGTTGTGATAGACCAGTTATCGTGTTTACCGGATCCGTTCACACCTGCGAATGGTTTCTCATGAAGTAAGCACTGTAATCCATGACGTCCGGCAACTTTCTTTAATGTCTCCATGATCAACTGGTTGTGATCAACAGCTACGTTACACTCTGCATAGATTGGAGCCAACTCATGCTGTGCCGGAGCAACCTCGTTATGCTGTGTCTTGGCTGATACACCGAGTTTCCAGAGTTCTTTATTGACATCCTTCATGTAAGCGGCGATTCGCTCACGGATGGCTCCGAAGTAATGATCATCCATCTCCTGACCCTTAGGAGGCATTGCACCGAAAAGAGTACGTCCTGTGAAGATGAGATCCTTACGCTGTAAATACTTCTCGCGATCTACAATGAAGTACTCCTGCTCAGGTCCGACAGAAGGTGTTACCTTCTTGGATGTTGTATTTCCAAATAATCTTAATAAGCGAATTGACTGTGTATCAATTGCTTCCATGGAACGAAGAAGCGGTGTCTTCTGATCCAAAGCTTCACCTGTGTATGAACAGAAAGCGGTAGGAATGCAAAGTGTTGCACCTGCTGCATCCTGACGAACGAATGCCGGTGAAGTACAATCCCACGCTGTATAACCTCTTGCCTCAAATGTTGCACGAAGTCCACCAGATGGGAAAGAAGAAGCGTCCGGCTCACCTTTGATCAGTTCCTTGCCGGAGAAGCTCATCAGAACCTTGCCGTTTGGCATCGGTGCTGTAATAAAGGAATCATGCTTCTCAGCGGTAACACCGGTCAGTGGCTGGAACCAATGTGTATAATGTGTTGCACCTTTTTCGATGGCCCACTCCTTCATCTCATGGGCAACGACATCTGCTGTCTCAAGGTCTAATTCCTTGCCCTCCTCCATTACTTCATGGAGTTTCTTGTACACTTTCTTAGGAAGACGTTCCTGCATTACCGCATCGTTGAATACGTTTTCCCCGAAAATGTCTGCGACGTTATAATATTCACTCATTTTCCCAACATCCTTTCTTTCCACAACCAATCCCCTTGATTGTTCGCTTAATTTTCATATGAAGTCACGCATCTTTTTACTAAAAAAGGGCATTCCAAGCCTAGTTGGAACGCCCTCGTTCATGTCTCATATGATTTCTGAAACTAAGATAACTCTTTCCAAACCAAAATGCAACCATTTTTTTAAAATTTAATTAGTTTTATCTAATTTGTCTATTTTTGTTGTATTTTCTGTTTTTTTTTGTATGTTTTCAATAAAATGCTACTATTTATACTTTATAGTACCATTTATGCGTAAAAAATAAGGGAAGCACCCCTTGGTGCTTCCCAATAGATTTCGATTATTCAGCTTTTCCAACAGAACCGAACAGTTCCATCTTCTCCTTAACAGTAGCCTTGATAGCCTCTGCACCAGGAGCAAGCAACTTACGAGGATCAAATCCCTTACCCTCTAAGTCCTTACCAGCCTCAATGTATTTACGTGTAGCATCTGCGAAAGATAACTGGCACTCTGTGTTAACGTTGATCTTAGATACGCCAAGAGAGATAGCCTTCTTGATCATGTCTGCAGGGATACCTGTACCACCGTGAAGAACTAATGGCATCTCACCTGTCTTAGCCTGGATAGCATCGAGAGTCTCGAAGCTAAGTCCCTGCCAGTTTGCAGGATACTTTCCGTGAATGTTACCGATTCCTGCTGCAAGCATATCTACGCCAAGATCAGCGATTGTCTTGCACTCTTCAGGATCTGCGCACTCACCCATACCAACAACTCCGTCTTCCTCTCCACCGATGGAACCAACTTCACACTCAATAGAAAGACCTAAGTTATGAGCAACGTTTACTAACTCTGTAGACTTAGCAAGGTTCTCCTCGAATGGGTAATGAGAACCATCGAACATGATGGATGTAAATCCAGCCTTAATACACTTGTAGCATCCTTCGTATGTTCCATGGTCTAAGTGAAGAGCTACAGGAACTGTAATTCCAAGTTCCTCGTCCATAGCCTTAACCATAGCAGCAACTGTACCGAATCCTGTCATGTACTTTCCAGCGCCCTCAGATACACCAAGGATAACAGGGCTCTTGAGCTCCTGAGCGGTAAGAAGAACGGACTTTGTCCACTCTAAGTTATTGATATTGAACTGACCAACTGCATAGTGGCCTGCTTTTGCTTTCTTAAGCATTTCTGTTGCAGATACTAACATTTGAATATCCTCCTAATCTCATAAGTTATTTTGATTATATTACATAATCCGCCAAAAATAAAGTTAAAAAATTAACAATTCAGCAGAAGATTGTGACTCTTTTATTCAAATTTCGGATAATTACTTCCTCATGCTCGCCTCCGAACTCTCCGTCGAGTGTCCATGCAATCTGCTCGCGCGCCGTAATCTTGACTTCATTCGTCTTAAATGAATAGATTAGATCCGAATCATCGATCATATTGGTCAGACATGCAAGAATCTCATTTAATTCAATCGGATTGTGCGGCTTCTTGATCAGTGTCACTTCAAACACACCATCATCCAGTTTCACATCCGTTCCTGTCATTCCCTTAAATCCACCGACCGACACAGAATTGGTCACCATTCCATAGATGAATTCATCCTGAAAAACATGTTCCTCATATTCTACCTGCATATTATAAGAAAGGATGTCATGCAGATGCTTCGCGCCCTCCATAATATAAGCAACATGTCCAAAAATATTCTTCAGCTGTTGCGATGTCTTATAAGACACCTCCGTAAAAAGGCCAAACGCCGCAACATACACAAAGGTGTCGCTATTAAAGTCACCAATATCACACGGGAAAGGATTCTTTCCCACCGCAACCTCTGCTGCTTTCACCATCTCCTTCGGGATTCCGAGTGAGTTTGCAAAATCATTCGTACTTCCTGCCGGAATATAACCAATCGGTGTATTCGTATCACTTTTGATCAGACCGGTCACGACCTCATCGAGCGTGCCGTCTCCTCCGCTGCATACAATACGATCGAAATTTGCTGCCTCTTCCATGACCTTGCGCGTCGCATCTGCCCGCGCCTGCGTCGTGTAGATTGTCACATCATATCCGGCCTTAACCATAATATCAACGATATCCACCAGATTATTTTTGATCTGTCCCTTTCCTGAATGTGGGTTAAAAATAAACAATAGCTTTTGACTCATACTCATCCATCCTTAAAGATTCTCTGCGATCTCCGCAAGTTTGTGAAGTCTGTGATTCACTCCGGATTTACCAACCGGCGGATCTAAAAAAGTCCCCAGCTCTTTCAATGTTGCATCCGGATGGTCCAACCTTGCCTGCGCAATCTCGGCAAGCTGCACCGGCAGATCTTCAAATCCGATTGTCTCCCTGATCTTCTTAATATCCTCCATCTGCTTGACCGCCGCATTCACTGTCTTGTTAATGTTTGCCGTCTCACAGTTTACCTTGCGATTGACCGAGTTACGCATTTCTTTCAAAATGCGCACGTTTTCCAGCTGCATGAGAGCCACATATGCTTCCATCACATTGAGCATATCCACAATCTGCGAGCCTTCCTTTAAATACAAAACAAAGCGTTCTTTGCGCTCCACAATCTTGGCATCCGCGTCGAAGCTGTCGATCAGCTGCTGCAGCTGCTTCGCCTGCTCATATGTATGACAAACGATTTCAAAATGATACGACTTATTCGGATCACTGATGGATCCCGCCGCCATAAATGCACCACGGATAAAAGCCCTCTTGCAACAGGTTCGCTGCACAAGCAGTCCGTCTGCGCGCTGCATTTCAAGTGGCTCACTGCCCTCTTCCGCGGAATTCCACCGGAGCGTGCGTAACACTTCGGCGCTCTGCTCTTCACTCAGTCCTTCCATCGTATCAAAACCGAACGCTTTCTGAATTAAAGTCCGAAACTTGTCCGTAAGCAGTTCGTTATCCGAAGACAACTTCAATATCATGGGGATTTTTTCCTCTGCCCGCCCATCTTCTAAGGTGTGATCCGGTCGCTTCGTTTCTTCTGTCAGCATCGGCTCCAGCACGCCTTCAAGCTCCAGCATTCCAGCCAGCTCCGCGAGCTGACAATGCCGGCTTTTGCTGCACTGTCTCGCCAGTTCGGACTTTACATCACTTGAAAAAGACATACTACTTTCCTCTCAATGCATCTTTGCCGATATCACGATGTTCGATCTTGAGACCATATTCCGAATTTCCGTCCAGCCGCTTGTACAGTTCATTCGCAAGCGTGACGGAACGGTGCTTGCCTCCGGTACAGCCGATTGCGATCACGAGCTGATTCTTTCCTTCCGATATGTAGTTCGGGATCAGGAACTTGATCAGATCCTCCAGCTTGTCTAAGAAGATCTTCGTCTCCTCGAACTGCATCACGTACTGCTGAATCTCCACATCGTTACCTGTCTTCGCGCGCAATCCCTCCACATAATAAGGATTCGGCAGAAAACGCACATCCATCACAATATCCGCATCCGCCGGAATTCCATATTTGAATCCGAAGGAAAGTACTGTGACAAACAGACTCTTAAATTCCTCATCGTGAATAAAAATGCGCTCCAGCTCAGATTTCAATTCTCTTGTCAGAAGACGGCTGGTATCGATAATATAATCTGCCTGATCCTTTAAGAAAGCAAGTTCTAAGCGTTCTCTCTCAATACCTTTGTCCACTCTCTCATCCGGTGCAAGCGGATGAGAGCGTCTCGTCTCCTTGTAACGTTTAATCAGAACATTATCCTCTGCATCAAGAAAGAGGATCTCGTACTTGACATCCTTCTGTGCCAGGACATCAAGCATTCCCTCTACGGTCTGCAGATGTTCTCCGCTTCGCGAATCGATACCAATCGCGATCCGTTCTACCTTTGTATGAAAATTGGTTGTAAAATCTACCAGCTTATCCAGCAAAGGAATGGGAAGATTATCGATACAGAAAAATCCCATATCCTCCATCATCTTCATCGCCGTACTTTTGCCCGCACCGGACATTCCCGTCACTATAACAAATTGCAATCTTCCCATTCCTTTCCCTGCTATCTTCCTATATGCCGACGCGCCTAAAACTCACCCAGCATCTTTACCTCAGGCTCAAGCATGACACCAAACTGTGCCTTTACTTTGTCCTGCACATCCTGCATCAACTGACGCACTTCCTGCGCTGAGGCATTCTTTCTGTTGATCACAAATCCGCAATGCTTCTCCGAGACCTGCGCATCGCCGACGCGGTAACCGCGAAGACCGGCATCCATGATCAGTTTTCCTGCAAAATATCCCTCCGGGCGCTTAAAGGTACTTCCGGCACTTGGATATTCGAGCGGTTGTTTCTCGATACGCTTGTTTCTGAGTTCTTCCATCTGTGCGCGGATTTCTTCCTCCGGCTTGTAGCCAAGTTCGATTTCCGCTTCCAGTACAATATACTGCTGCTCAGGCACACAACTGTGACGATAAGAGAGATCCATCTCACTTACATCAAGTGTTTTCAGCTCTCCCTCCGGCGTCAGAACCGTCACCGTTCTTAAGATATCCTTCATCTCTCCGCCGTATGCTCCGGCATTCATGGTTACAGCTCCACCGACGCTTCCAGGAATTCCTGCAGCAAACTCCATTCCACCGAGTTCTGCTGCGGCAGCCTTTGCTGCAACCTGTGACAGCAATGCGCCTGCCCCCGCCGTAATGTGGTTCTTATCTACCATAATCTGATTCATTGCCGAACCGATCTCTACAACTAATCCCCGGATTCCTTTATCACCAACTAACAGATTACTTCCGTTACCGATCACAGTGATTGCCATCCCACATTTTTTTGCAACCGCTAACACTGCTGCAATCTGCTCCCTGTCCGGGCATACGAAATAGTCTGCCGGGCCGCCGATACGAAATGTCGTATGACGGCTCATCGGTTCGTCCTTCAGTACCTGCAGTTCCGGCAATGCAGTTGTAATCTCATCATAAAAATGCGACATTATGCCTCCTTTAAAAACGCAATATAGCCGCGATATGCTTCATATAAATCAACCTTGCTGATAATCTCCCAAGGTGCATGCATGTTCAATACTGCCACACCACTGTCAATGACATTCATATCGTAATTCGCAAGGATATAGGCGATCGTTCCGCCGCCACCCTGATCCACTTTACCAAGTTCAGCGGTCTGGAAAGAGACTTCATTCGTATCCATAATATTGCGAAGCTTCGCAACATACTCTGCATTGGCATCGTTGGATCCGCTTTTGCCTCTGGAGCCTGTGTATTTATTGAACACAAGGCCTTTTCCGAAGAAGGCGCTATTGCGTTTCTCCATAACTGATGGATAGTTCGGATCAAATGCAGCCGATACATCCGAAGATAATACCTTGGAATTCTTTAATGCTCTGCGCACAGCAAGCTCACTATAATTTCCGGCAAGATTTAACACCTCTGCCACACAGTTTTCGAAGAAACGTGACTGCATTCCGGACGCACCGACACTTCCGATCTCTTCCTTGTCAACAAGCAGACATACGCTTGTGTACTGTGGCTTCTCCACTGCCAGGATTGCCTCAAAAGACGGATATGCACACACTCTGTCATCGTGTCCGTATCCCATGATCATGCTGCGGTCAAAGCCGTAATCTCTCGCTTCACCAGCCGGCACAACCTCGATCTCTGCGGAGAGGAAATCATCCTCCTCAATTCCATACTCTGTAGCAAGGATATCAAGAATGTTTGCCTTGACACGATCCTTCATCTCTTTTTCGTCTTCCTTATTATCTGCAGTCTTTGGAATACTTCCAATCAGCAGATCGAGATTCTCGCCCTCGATCACCTTGGCAGCCTTCTTCTCCATCTGGTCAGCAGACAGATGGATCAGCAGATCGCTCACGCCAAATACCGGATCCCCCGGCTTGTCGCCGATATTAACCTTAACTGTAGTTCCATCCTTCTTGCAGATGACACCATGCAAAGCCATCGGTAACGTTACCCACTGATATTTCTTCACACCGCCGTAATAATGGGTGTCGAGCATTGCCATCTGGGTATCCTCATAGAGAGGAACCTGCTTTAAGTCCAGACGAGGGGAATCAATGTGTGCGCCGAGAATATTCATTCCATCCTGCAGTCCCTTCTCACCCATGACAAAAAGAGCCAGACCCTTGCCCATATTGTTGGCAACGATCTTATCCCCGGCTTTCACACTTGCACCGGAAGCGATGAGTTCATCCATATCCTGAAAACCTGCTTCTTTTGCCTTCTCATACAAACTTGCGGTACACTCACGCTCCGTCTTGCACGCGGAGATAAACTTACGATACTCCTCTGCGAACTGAAATACTTCGTCTCTCTTCTTTCCCTGTGGGTACTTCTCCCACGCATTCTTCTTTTCCACTATCTTTTCCCTACTTTCTATTTCTTTTAATCTTCCTCAAGTCTTCCCTTGGTCAGATTCTCCTGCACTCTGCGGTACAGTTCCTGTGCCGCATTATAGCCCATCTTCTTCTGTCTGTGATTGACCGCTGCCGTCTCACAGATGACAGCCAGATTTCGTCCCGGACGAATCGGCAGCGAATGACATACGACCTTGTTGCCAAGATACTCAATGTATTCCTCCTCAAGTCCCAGGCGGTCATAATCCGCATCCTTCTTCCAGTCCTCCAGCTTGATGACCAGATCGATCTGCTGCTTCTCCTTCACGCACTCAACACCGTAAAGTGTCTTAACATCAATGATTCCAATACCTCTGAGCTCGATAAAGTGACGGGTCACATCCGGAGATGTTCCGATCAGAGTGTGCTCATTGATCTTGCGGATCTCCACCACATCGTCCGTAACAAGACGATGTCCGCGTCGGATCAGTTCGAGCGCAGCCTCGCTTTTACCGATTCCGCTGTCACCGGTGATCATCAGACCCTCACCATAGACATCGACCAGTACGCCGTGAATGCTGATGCAAGGCGCCAGCTGCTCACCAAGCGTATAGATCAACTCCGCGGTAAATTCGGAAGTAGATCTTCCGGTACCGAGTACCGGTACATGGTTCGCCAGTGCCTCCTTCAAAAAGATCGGATCCGGCGTCAGATTTCTCGAAAAAATAACACACGGAATATCAAACTTAAGGAACGCATCATAACGGATCTGTTTCTCTTCATCGCTCATCTGCTGGATATATGCATACTCTACATTTCCGATAATCTCGACACGAGACTCCTCGAAATGCTCAAAATATCCGGTAAGCTGCAGCGCCGGACGGTTAATATCGGTCGTTGTAATCTTACGCTTTTTTAAGTCGATCTCATCGGTAAAGTTTTTCAGATCCAGTAATTCGGCAATCTTTGCCACACTAACACTACTGCTATTCATCCTTATTTCCCCCGTTTATTTTGTAAATTCCACGCAATCTGTGGTCTGCATGCATCCGATAAATGCGTCATAAATGTGCATTTATTGTACCACGCAAACACTTATATGGCAATTGATGTGTTAACTTTTGAAAAAGGTTACTGTTCACTCGCGCCATTCGCATGAAAGAAGGCATACACTTTCTCCGCCGCCTGCAGATTCATGCTTTCCGTCTCCGCCAGTTCTTCCACCGTTGCCTCCCTGATCTTCTCGATTGATGCGAAGCGCCGCATAAGAGCCTTACGCCTGGTCGGCCCTATGCCCTCGATGTCATCCAACACAGAATGCACCTGTGACTTTGAACGGAGTGACCTGTGGTACTCGATTGCGAAACGATGCGCCTCGTCCTGAATTCTCGTGATCAGCTTAAAGCCTTCCCCGTGCCGGTCGATCGGAATCTCTACATTATGAAAGTATAACCCTCTTGTCCTGTGATTATCATCCTTGACCATACCGCACACCGGAATAGACAGTCCCAGTTCCTCCAGCACCTGCAGACAGATATTCACCTGACCGCGTCCTCCGTCCATCATGATGATATCCGGAAAACGCGTAAAGCTTCCAACCTCCTGCGGCAGATTCTTATCCTTAAGTTCCTGTATCTCCTGCATTCCATGCTTAAAACGTCTTGTCAAAACTTCATGCATCGAAGCATAATCATCCGGTCCCGTCACAGTACGAAGCTTAAATTTACGATAGTCGCTGCGCTTCGGCTTGCCCTTTTCATAAACGATCATAGAACCGACCGTCTCGAATCCATTAATATTGGAGATATCATACGCTTCCATACGATTCAGCCCGTGCATTCCGAGAAGTTCCTCGATTTCCTTGACTGCACCGATCGTTCTTCCTTCCTCACGCTTGATCTTCTCCTTATCCTGATTCAAAACAAGTGAGGCATTCTTGGCCGCCAGTTCCACAAGCTTCTCCTTCATTCCCTTCTGCGGAATGCGGATGTACACACGCCGTCCGCGCTTGGCGCTCAGCCACTCTTCCAATACCGGAATATCCTCGATCGGCTCCTGCAGCATAATTTCACGCGGAATATACGGCGTGCCGGAGTAAAACTGTTTCACGAAATTGACCAGGATATCGCTTGTGCTCTCCTCCGAACCGACGCGCACATGAAAATGATCTCGTCCGATGATCTTACCGCTTCGGATAAAAAATACCTGCACCACTGCATCCGTATCATCACTCGCCAAAGCGATAATATCCTTATCCTCGCCATCCGTATTCGTAATCTTCTGCTTCTGCGCGATCTGCTTCACACTCCCCAGCAGCTCCCGATACTCAATTGCTTTCTCAAACTCCATCGCCTGTGAAGCTTCCACCATCTTTGTCTCGAGCATCTTAATGACCGGCGTATAATTTCCGTTTAAGAATTCCAGCACCTGGCTGACACGCTCACCATATTCTTCCTTATTAACATATCCCTGACAAGGTGCACTGCATCTGTGAATATGATAATTCAGGCAGGCACGCTCCGCTCCGATATCCCGCGGCAGCTTCCGGTTGCAGGTGCGAAGCTGATAGATTTTATTGATCAGCTCAATCGTATCCTTCACCGCTCCGGCACTTGTGTACGGTCCGAAATAACGGGACTTATCCTTTTTTAACTGGCGCGAAAAAAGCACACGCGGAAAATCCTCCCCAATTGTCACGCGGATGTAAGGGTATGTCTTATCATCGCGAAGCATGGTATTGTATTTTGGCGTGTGTTCCTTAATCAGATTGCATTCAAGCACCAACGCTTCCAGCTCGGAATCCGTGATAATGTACTCGAATCTCGCAATATGCTCTACCATCTGCTTCTTCTTGATTCCCTCATCGTGACTTGGCTGAAAATACTGCCGCACGCGTTTGCGCAAGCTTACCGCTTTCCCGATGTAGATGATGGCATCTGTTTTATCATGCATAATATAAACTCCCGGTTGATCCGGGAGTTTACGTAATTCTTCTTGAATGTCAAACATCAATTATTCCTCAAACATATCATCCGTTGCCGGTGCAATCGTCTGCTCCGGTGCCTTCGCCTCATCCTGCTTAACACCCTCCGTCTCCGGCATCAGTGAATCCTTCTTATCACTTTCTTCCTCAGGAATTCCCTTCATCTCGCGGAATATCTTCATGAATTCCTTACCGGTGATGGTCTCTTTCTCATAGAGATACTCGCTGATATGATCCAGCACATCGCGATTCTCTCTCAGCATGTTCATCGCTGTCTCATAACTCTCATTGATGATTGTAAGCACTTCTTTATCAATCTGTCCTGCGGTATCCTCACCGCAGATGAGACCTGCACGTCCATCAAGATACTGGTTCTCAACCGTCGCAAGGCACATCATTCCAAACTTATCTGACATACCGTACATGGTAACCATCGCACGGGCAATCTTCGTTGCCTGTTCGATATCGTTTGCCGCACCGCTCGTTGCCGACTCAAACACGAGAACCTCCGCTGCACGTCCGGCCATATAAGTCGTGATCTTCGCAAGCAGCTCATCCTTCGTCTCTAAGTACTTCTCCTCCTCCGGAGTCTGAAGTGTATAACCAAGTGCGCCCATCGTACGAGGCACGATCGTAATCTTCTGTACCGGCTCCGTATTCTTCTGTAATGCGGATACCAAAGCGTGACCGACTTCGTGGTAAGAAACGATCCTGCGCTCCTTATCGCTCATCACGCGATCCTTCTTCTCTTTGCCGCCGACAGCCACAAGCTCGAATGCCTCAAACAGATCCGACTGGTTCACAAACTTACGGTTATGCTTGACTGCATTAATCGCTGCCTCATTGATCATGTTGGCAAGATCCGAACCAACCAGTCCGGCAGTCGCCAATGCGAGTGCATCCAGATCTACAGTCTCATCCATATGAACATCCTTGGAATGAACCTTTAAAGTCTCCAGACGTCCCTTGAGATCCGGCTTATCTACGATAATACGACGGTCAAAACGTCCCGGACGAAGTAATGCCTTATCCAGTACTTCCGGACGGTTCGTTGCTGCAAGAATCAAAATTCCCTTCGACGGATCAAAACCATCCATCTCCGCCAGTAACTGGTTCAATGTCTGCTCGCGCTCATCGTTACCTCCGCCGTATCTGCTGTCACGGCTTTTACCGATGGCATCAATCTCATCGATGAAGATGATACAAGGCGCCATCTTCTGTGCCTCCTTAAACAGATCTCTCACACGGGAAGCACCGACTCCGACGAACATCTCTACGAAATCCGAACCTGCCAGTGAGAAGAACGGAACTCCGGCTTCTCCTGCAACAGCCTTTGCAAGAAGTGTCTTACCAGTTCCAGGAGGTCCGACAAGAAGTGCTCCCTTCGGAAGCTTCGCACCGATGTCACGGTACTTCTTCGGATTGTGCAGGAAATCAACAACTTCCTGCAGCGATTCCTTCGCCTCATCCTGTCCCGCAACATCCTTAAATGTCACACCGGTTGTCTTCTCCACATAGACCTTGGCGGTTGTCTTGCCGACGCCCATCGCGCCGCCGCCCATCTTCTTCATCAGCATTCCAAACAGGATCCACAAGATCACAAGCGGAATGACAAAGCTTAAAATATTAAGAAGCCAGGTCGAAGTATTGTCCGGAACCGTCGCTGAAATCTCAATCGGATTGCCTTCCGACGTCTTGGATTCCTTCAACGTCTTGATCAGATCCGGATCATTGACCATTCCGGTATAATACGTGATCTTGTAAGCTGCCTTGTCTTCGACAAGTGTGTAGTCGATCTCATAGTTTCCGAATTCAACCGTCTTGATATTGTTGTGTTCGAGCTGCTTTAAGAAATCCGAATATGTAGTTTCCTTGGAGCTCATCTGTGAGAAACGACTTGCAAAAAATGAAATGAAGAACAACGCGACGAGTGTCACCATAATGAAACTTAAGATCATCTGTCCGTTATGGTTGTTCTTCTTATCTCCGTTGTTATTATTGTTGTTTCCGTTATTCCCATTGTTGTAATTATTGTTGCCGCCATTATAATTATTGCCACCGTTATAGTTGCCATTATTATAATTGTTATTCGGTGCCTGATTGTCCATAAGCCCTCCAGTTGTATGCATGCACACAAATTCTCTTGTATTTCGTATCTTTATTATATGTAAAGGTCACTTTAAAATCAACATTTTGTTCGTGAACTTTTCTTATTCTTTCTAAACTTTTTCTAAAAAAGTGTGGAATATTTTGATCTTAGGCTGTATAATATGTAAGTTATTAGTATCGCTTAATATTTTACAATTTGAGGAGGATAATTATGCCTGTTAAATACGTCTTTGTCACTGGTGGTGTTGTTTCCGGTCTCGGAAAAGGAATTACCGCCGCATCTCTTGGACGTCTGCTGAAGGCTCGTGGCTACAAAGTCACTATGCAGAAGTTTGACCCATATATCAACATTGATCCGGGAACCATGAACCCGATCCAGCACGGTGAAGTATTCGTTACCGATGATGGTGCTGAGACAGATCTCGATCTTGGACACTATGAGAGATTTATCGACGAGAGTCTGACAAAGAACTCCAACGTAACAACCGGTAAGGTTTACTGGTCTGTATTACAGAAGGAACGACGCGGCGATTACGGCGGAGGAACGGTTCAGGTTATTCCACATATTACGAACGAGATCAAGAGTCGTTTTTACCGCAACTTCACTTCCGATGATATGCATATCGCCATCATCGAAGTCGGCGGAACCGTCGGAGATATCGAAAGTCAGCCTTTCCTTGAGGCAATCCGTCAGTTCCAGCACGAAGTCGGACACGAGAATGCGATCTTGTGTCACGTTACACTGATCCCGTATCTGCGTGCTTCCGGAGAGCTTAAGACAAAGCCTACACAGGCCAGTGTTAAGGAGCTTCAGGGAATGGGTATCCAGCCGGATATCATCGTATGCCGCTCCGAGCAGCCGCTTGATCAGGGACTCAAGGATAAGATTGCATTGTTCTGTAATGTACCAAATTCTCACGTACTGCAAAATCTTGATGTTGAATATCTCTATGAGGCACCACTTGCAATGGAGAAAGAAAATCTTGCCAAGGTTGTCTGTGAAAGCTTAAAGCTTGACTGTCCGGAACCGGATCTTACCGACTGGAAACAGATGGTCAACGATCTTCGTCATCCTGATAAGGAAGTGAAGATTGCACTGGTTGGAAAATATACTGCATTACACGATGCTTACATCTCAGTTGTTGAGGCATTAAAGCACGGCGGAATCCCGCTCCATGCAACCATCGATATCAAGTGGGTGGATTCCGAGGAATTGACTGCCGATAATGTAGACAGCGTTCTTAACGATGTAAATGGTATCCTTGTTCCGGGTGGATTCGGTATCCGCGGCGTTGAGGGCAAGATCCTTGCAGCTCGCTACGCAAGAGAGAACAATATCCCATACCTTGGACTCTGCCTTGGTATGCAGGTTGCGATCATCGAATTTGCAAGACATGTTTGCGGCTACAATGACGCACACAGTATTGAGCTTGATCCGAACACAACCCATCCGGTCATCGCTTTGATGCCTGACCAGAATGGTGTTGAAGATATTGGCGGAACATTAAGACTTGGCGCTTACCCATGTATCCTTGAGAAAGATTCCAAGGCATACAGCGTATATGGAACCGAAGAGATTTCCGAGCGTCATCGTCATCGTTATGAGGTGAACAATGATTACCGTACCGCTTTACTTGAGCATGGTATGAAGCTTTGCGGAACTTCTCCTGATGGAAGAATCGTAGAGATGATCGAAATTCCGGATCATCCATGGTTTATTGCCACGCAGGCTCATCCGGAACTGAAGTCCCGTCCAAACCGTCCACATCCACTTTTCCGTGGTTTCGTGGAAGCTGCTACCAAATGCAAGAGATAACCGATTGTAAATCATATGCCCCCGGATTTATTTCCGGGGGCTTTATTTACGCGAAAGTCCGTGTCTGCGCGAAACCCTGACAGCCGCATGCTGACCGGCAATGTTCAAAAGACTTGAACCACTCACGCATTTTCCAATATTCCTGCCCTTGTCAATCAAATGACCGTTTATTATAATGAATGTGATCAGATGGAATAGCATCCATTATAATCAGAGGAGAAAGTCATATGCCCAAATCAACGAATCAGAAGCAAAAGATGTTGCTTATTCTTGATTATTTACAAAAGCACACCGATGAGACGCATGATGCGACAACACCACAGTTGATCGACTATCTTGCCGCCAACGGAATCAAAGCGGAGCGCAAGAGCATCTACAACGATATTCAGACACTGATTGATTTCGGATACGATATCGTGCGCGGTCCTGGCCCGCATGACGGCTACCAGCTTCTCTCCCGCGACTTTGAACTTGCGGAAGTCAAGCTTCTCGTCGATCTGGTGCAGTCTTCCAAGTTTATCACAACGAAGAAGTCGCGAGAACTGATCGGCAAGCTTCAGCATCTCGTCAGCGAAAACGATGCCAGAAAACTGCAGCGTCAGGTTGTCGTCACAGACCGCAACAAGGCACTCAACGAGAACATCTACTACAGTGTCGATGTCATCTATGCCGCGATCGCCGACAACAGGCAGATCCGCTTTCAATACTTCGACTGGGATGTCAAAAAGCAAATGGTTCCGCGCAAGGACGGCGCAGTCTACGAGATCAGCCCGTGGCTTCTCACCTGGGACGACGAGAACTACTATCTTGTCGCGTATGACAGTGCCGCAACCTGTATGAAGCACTACCGCGTGGACAAAATGCTGCACATTGAATTATCGGAAAGTCCCCGCGAAGGGAGCGATGTGTATGAGAAGATCGATGTGGCAGCCTACTCGAAGAAGACGTTCGGCATGTTTGCCGGCGAGGAGGAAACGATCCAGCTTCTGTGCGACAACGCCTTGATCGGTGTCATTGTCGACCGTTTCGGAAGCGATGTTGCGCTTCGTCCCTACGATGATACGCACGCTTTGGCCCGCATGAATATCGCGGTCAGCCCGCAGTTTTTCGGGTGGCTTGCCGGTCTCTCCGGACGCGTGACCATCTACGCGCCGCAAAGCCTTGCCGCATCTTACAAAGACTACCTGCAGCATCTTCTGGACGGCTGCTAAATGGATGATTTCTTCCTCTTTTTAAAGAAAAATTTTTATATTATACTGTTTATACTTTACCTTGAAGGAACTTTCTAAAGAGCTGACAAAAGAATTTGGAAAAGGGTTTTCTGTTTCTAATCTCCAATTTATGCGACGCTTCTACCAGAGTTATCAAATTCAACAGACAGTGTCTGTTAAATTGTCGTGGTCACACTATTGTGAGCTTCTGACGATTTCAGACCCGGACAAACGCAGTTTCTACGAAAAGGAAACAATCAACTCCGGGTGGTCGATACGCGAATTAAAGCGACAGATTTCCACTTCTCTCTACGAACGCCTATTACTGTCAGAGGGAAAAACGAATAAGGAAACCGTTCTTGCTCTCGCAGAAAAGGGAATTGAAATGTCCAGCCCATTAGATATGATCAAAGACCCTTATGTATTTGAATTTCTGGGTGTGCCGGAAAACAAACCTATGCTTGAAAGTGACCTTGAGAAAGCACTGGTCACGCCGGAAGCTGCCGGCCAACTTAATATGTATCTGAATTACTATGCTGCAGAAGTAAATGATGAACACGATAATCCCCCAATCGGTATTATCCTTTGTACGGATAAAGACAGTATCGCCGCTGAATATGCTCTCGGCGGTTTGTCAAACAATATCTTTGCCTCACGCTATGTTTCTTATATTCCAGATAAGGAGCAGCTAATTGCACAGGTAGAAGCAGTTTTGAATGAATGGCACAATTCGGAAAAAGAATAAGAAAAACGGGCACCTGCCCACAACACACAAAAAAGGAGGAAAAAAACATGAATTTACCGAAAGATCCGGTGATGCTGCTGTCCGTTGTAAATACGCAATTGCGCGACCATTATGCAACGCTCGCAGAGATGGCAGCTGCATATATGGTGGATGCAGACGAAATCATTGCAAAACTTGATGCGATCAATTATCATTATGACGAGAAACAAAATCAGTTTATCTAAAGAGTAAATCTGATCATAGAAAGGAAGTACACACATGGCTGTAAGTTGTGACTTTTGCGCATACAATGAGTATGATGAGGAGGACGAAGCGTACTACTGCTCTGTCAATATGGATGAGGACGATATGGCGCGCTTTATGCAAAGCAGTTACCGTGAGTGTCCGTATTACCGCTCCGGAGATGAATATAAGGTCGTTCGCCACCAGATGTAAAGGAAGCCCCAGGGAGCACCTTACATTTGCAAAAGCGATTTCATCGATTCGTCATTTAAATTAAAATCAATTTTAAAAAATACGCAGTAAGAAAAAGGAGAATCAAACCTGATTCTCCTTTTGTGTTATTATTTCTTTCTCAAATGCAACACAATTCCAATGATAACAAAGGTAAGTCCGATCAAAACAGCCCCAACTTCCATCTGCATATGAAGGTCGCGATCCATCAGCTGCACCCATCCCATCTGATTTCCGATGCCAAGACTGACTCCACAGACAGCAATCAAAATTCCGGCTTTTGCGAATCCGTTGCAAGGCAGATAGCGGATTGCAAGGAATATCAGCCAGGCTGCCGCCACATAAAAGCTTGATACCACAAGCAGATCGTGAATAGCATTCGGATAATCGATACAAAATGCAAAGATCATCAGATAAAACCAGACCGTGTCCCAGATCATGCACAAAAGTCCTTTGTGATTCTGAAACGTTTCCGGCAGATCCGCCTGATAAGCCACGATTGGAAACAGCGGCAATGACAATCCGAATACCGTCGAGAAAGCGATCTCCGCGAACCGCAAAATGCCTCCATTATCAAAGAACATTTCCGTAAAGAAAATAACCAAAAGCAATGCGATCGTCGAGAAAATGATCGTCTTTGAAAGTTTCTTTTTTGTAGATACAAGCGGCACAACGGTAAGTCCTGCCACAAGAAGCATGGATGCGATCAGCACCGCGTCGGTCTTGAAATCGGAATATCCCGGCAGCGTCAGCATCAGCACGATGATCACCGGCAGGATCAGAATACCTGCTATAACGATTCCGGTCTTGAATGCAATGGAGCGCTCCTTTTTCTCATGCCTTTTTAAGATTTCATGCGTTTCGGACAACAGATCGGCTTCGATCTTATCGTCGTCCATCTCCGCAAGCACTCTTGTGCACGCAGCACAATCTTTTAAATGTTCCTCGACCATTGCAGAGCTCGCGGCGCTGCACACATGATCATGGTACAGAGGCAGTATATCCTGAATAATTTCACACGAAACGTTTTTCATATTAATCCATCCTTTCCTTAATTTTGAGTTTGGCTCGGTGGTAAGTGACCCTTGCCCAACTCTCGGTACGTCCAAAGATCTCTGCGATCTCCGCAAATGACAACTCGCCAAACACCCGAAGTTCAAATACTTCTTTGTATGGTTCCTCGAGTTCATGCAACAGCTTATGTATCGCAAAAGAAGATTCTTTTGTGATAAAATCGTCCTCGACATGAGTGTAATCACTGAAAATTTCGATGTCATCGGACGCATCGGAAATCCTTTTGCTTTTACGGAAATGATCGTTACAGAGATTCCTGGCGATCGAACATAGCCATGTGTATTCCGCAGCTTCTTTCTTAAAGTCCGACTTGGCAGTCATCGCTTTAAAAAAGGTACTCTGTGTGATTTCTTCCGCAAGTCCCGGGTCTTTTACGATATTCATCACAAACGAGTATACCTGCATAAAATAGGTGTGGTATATTTTTTCGGCATTCATGGTCACTCACCTCCTTCCCGATTTCATAAGTTAGACGGAGAAATATCCGATTCGTTACAAATTTTTTCCGTTTTTATTATAAGCAAAAAGAACTCAGGAAGTCTATCACGAACTTCCCAAGTTCTTGGTTCGATAACGCAGATTGTAATGACATAAAATCATTGAAATCTTTCAAAATTCATCGATTTCAAAAATTACTGCTTATCTTCTTTCTTACTTTTGTTCTTTGCCTGACGGTTGATCAGACGCTCGATCAGTTCTACCGATTCCTCGATACCGTAGCATGCACTGTTGATGCACAGATCGTAGTTGATCGCATCGCCCCAATGCTTTCCGGTATAAGAATGATAGTAATTCTGGTGTTTATGATCCATCTTACGGATCATCGCGATTGCCTGCTTAATATCCATATTCTTTACTTCCATCATACGGCTCACACGCTGCGCGAACGGTGCAGTAATAAAGATACTGATATGTGGAATGTGCTGACCGGTAAGTACAACGTCTGCACATCGTCCGATTACGATCATATCTTCCTTCTTGGCAAGTTCGCAGATCAGATCACTTTGTTCAAAGAACAAAGCATCCTGCTTGGACAGACCATGGTAGCGGCTGAAAGAACTCGTCTTCTCGATATCCGCACCGAATTTCTTCTCATCTCTACGTGTGATGATCTGGTTTAATACCGCTTCATCATAGTAGTTGATGTGCAGGGATTCGGATAAGGCGAATCCGATGTCGGTTCCCGCACTGCCGCTGGAACGGCTGATACAGATAACCAGATGATCCTCATCCGAGAACTTCTTACTTAAGATGGAAGAGTTCATATCCGCCAGATCCTGATCGACGATATCGACCGAACCGAAGCTCTCCGGGATCGCCATAATCTCTTCATAGATCTCATTGTACTCCACCATCATCTCGTGGCGAAGATCTTTATCGCGAATCGTTCTTGCCATATTACCGATTAAGGCAAACTCACTACGAAGGATGTGTCCCTGAGGATTTCTCTCGATCAAAAAAGCAAGATCCTCAATAGTACGTTTACGGTTACCGGAAAGCGTACGTCCCAGTTCCGAACCGGAAGACTTATATACTTTAGCATCCAGTTCGTAGATTCTGGTAGCTAACTGCAGACTTTTTTCATGATCAATTTTCATAGTCTTCTACCTCCTACAAAAAGAATACCAATGTGTCAATAATAAACAACGGAATGAGGAACTTCAGCGAGCAAAGCATGTAGCCGAAGAATGACGGCATCTTGATACCGTTCTCATCCGAAATGGATTTCACCATAAAGTTCGGCGCATTTCCAATATAGGTATTCGCACCCATAAATACCGCACCACAGGAGATTGCCATCAGCATCTTGACCGCGATCGTTCCGACAGTTGTGGCGATGCCGCTTGTTGCTCCGAGTGTTCCTGCAGTCGTCAGGAATACCAGATAGGTCGGTGTATTGTCGAGGAAACTTGACAGTGCGCCAGTTGCCCAGAACATCTCAAGCGGATTGGTAAGTCCGAGTTCTGCACCTTTTGCCTTTAAAATCATAAGCGCCGGCTGCATGGTGATAAAGATACCGACAAACAGTACCGCGACCTCCTCGATTGCGCCCCACGTAAAATGGTTCTTGGTTCTGACTTCCGACTTCGTTGTCTTAAAGGACAGAAGCGCGGACAGCAAAATAATTGCAATCTCGATCAGTGACGGATAGCTCAACTGAACCTCTCCAAAAATATGGATTCCGAGTACATTTCCCGAAGCATCCTGAAATGCCGGAAGCGTCGGAAGCGTGCCGCTTAAGATAACAGCAGCGACAATCATTACCATGAAAATAATATTGTGAAGACCATTGACTTTGAACTCGGTCTTAGGTTTTGAGATATCCGGTCTCATACCTATCGCAATATCTCTTCTGTAGGCTCTGCGGTCCAGAAAATAAAATACGGTAAGCATAATTACCATATTAAAAATCAAGATCGGGAACAGATGCATGCTCCAGAAGAACGGAACGCCTCGCATAAATCCCATTAAAAGTGGAGGATCACCGATCGGTGTCAGGCAGCCTCCCATATTAGAAATAAGGAAGATGAAGAACACCATAATGTGACTCTTGTTCTTTCTCCACGAGTTCATCTTGATCATCGGACGAACAAGAAGCATACTTGCTCCGGTTGTACCGATACAACTGGAAAGTAACGTACCGATTGCCAGAAGACCGGTGTTCATTCTCGGCGATCCGACAAAATCTCCTTCCAGATTAATGTTGCCGGATACACAAAAGAGTCCAAACAACAATACGATAAATGTCAAATAATCATTAACAATGCAATCAAGCACTGTCTCCGCAGCATTTCCTGCTCCATATTTCACTGCAAACGGAATGATAAAAAGCAGCGACCATGCAATAACCGCCCATGGACGATTTTTCTCCCACCATTCACCTTTTACAAGCGGAAGAATAGCAATACAAAGCAGCAGGCCTGCAAACGGAATACATAGCCAAAGTGGTATATTTCCCATGACCATTACCTCCTTCAAATCTCTGTCTATTTTACACCCCCGATTTTTAAAATGAAATCGTCTAATTGTTAGAATTTTAACAATATATTCATACTTTTTTAAGCACTTTTCCTATACATTTTAGAGTTAAATTCCGGAAACGGTTCTGAAATAAAAGCATGCTATACCTACCATTATTTTATGATATGATCCAGGTCCTCTGACATGAAAAGAGCCCTATCCTTTCGGAAGGGACTCTTTTCGAGGAGTTTAGTTATGAAAATGTTTATTAAATAAAAAGGGAATAATGTAAAGGAATGATTTCCGTTTACAAGATATAGTATATGCAGAAATTGTGTCCTTAATATGTCCGTTTTCAAAAAAATATATTAATTCCCCTCATCAAAAGTTAATTTTTTTTTTAGAAACTCTGCAAAATTATTTATAAATCCAACAACATTTTACACAATTCGATTTTTTTGCCGTCTGTCTGGCTGTTTTCAAAGCAGATTGTCCCTTTGCGCTGCTCATCTCTTAGCAGTCCACTCTCTGCAAGACGTCTTCTCATCTCTCTTGCTGTACCTTCTCCTCCGTCGAAAATACGAACCTCCTCGCCTAAAACGCTTTGGATCTGTTCTCTTGCAAATGGATAATGTGTGCAGCCAAGCACCGCAGCATCCACTTTGTGATCCCGATACGAATACAGTAATTCATTTAAATATTTGTGCAGATCCTCTCCATCGAGATCGCCCCGCTCTACAAAGTCCATAAGTCCCGGACATGGAAGCGGGATAATCGTTGCATCGTCCGCATAACGATCCATAAGCTTATGAAATTTTTCCGCATGGATCGTCATCGGGGTTGCCATCACAAGAACCCGCGGATGGTCCATACAAAAGACCGCCGGCTTTACCGCAGGTTCAATTCCAACGATCGGAATATACGGATACATCTCTCGCAGCACACGAACCGCTGCGGATGTCGCCGTATTGCAGGCAACAACCAAACCTTTGGCACCCTGGTCAAACAACTGCTTTGCACAATCAATTGTAAGTTCCCGCACGATGGACTGCTCCTTCATTCCATACGGAGCATTCTTAGAATCTCCAAAATAAATATAATCTTCCTGCGGCATAATTTTCACTAATTCACGAAGCACACTGATTCCTCCTACTCCGGAATCAAATACAGCGATCGGATTTTGCTTTTCCAACTGATAAGTCAAGAAGTCCACTTCCTTTCTTTTTCATGATGTTGTATGCATCATCATTCTTTCGTCTATCGAGAAGACATGTGGTCTTAGGTTATTCTTTCTTTATAAAAAACACTATGCTATAATAAAAATATGTAACAACACACTCTGCACAATAAGAGGAGGCAGGTTATGGCAACAGAAGAAGGGCTTTTCGGTAAATACAAGCAATGCGAATTTTGCAATCGACCTCTTCCAAACGATTACGAGGGTACGCTTTGTCCCCGCTGTAAGGATCATAAATTATTTCATGATGTAAAAGAATTCATCCGTGCCAATCAGGTAAATGAATACGAGGTTGCAGATCACTTCAAGATTCCTCTCAAGCAGGTCAAGGAATGGATTCGCGAGGGACGTATTGAATACAATACCTCAACTTCATCCAACACGATCTCTGGTTTGCATTGTCAGCATTGCGGAGCACCTGTAACATTCGGCTCTCTTTGTCCAAAATGTCTGAAGCTCCTGAACGGTGGACGCGGGACTGCTTCTGCAACATCCGGATCCGATACAAGAATGCACTATCTCGATCATGAGGGCACCAAATAATATGCAAACATAGAACATCCGACCAGGAAAATTCACATAGCAAATTTTCCTGGCCGGATGTTTTATTGTATGTATCAACTTCCAATCGTTAACACATTTTACGCCTGTCTGCGAACAACCTTCTGGCCATACTTCACTTGTACAGCATCCAGATACTCATCATCCGGCTCATACTTGATCAAAATTGTGTTTCCCGCATCGTCCTTAACAATCAGGTCATAATACGGAGTATCCTTCTTATGAGACGTGTAATCCTTCACCTTAACACTACTGTCATTCTCATAATTATACACACTACGGTCTCCAGCCGGTGCGATTGTCACAACATTGTCCATGTTGTATGTCTCCATTGCTTTGCGGCGGCTCTTGTTCATAACTCTCGCAAAGCGAACCTCTCCGTCAAAATAAGAATATTCATATTCTTTATTTGCCTGAAACGTCAGGACATACCATAATGCTGCAAACAAAATAAATAAGATTGCAAAAATCCCGCTGCTGCATGCCAGAAACAGGGATGCAAGTCCAAGGAACAGCGAAACAGTGGACGCAAGCTTTACCGTAAAAGACTTACGAACCGGTACTAAAACAAATACTTCAAACATCTCTTGTTCTCCTTTGAATAAACTAATTTTATTATAGCCTATTTGATACTATTTTGCCATATAATTATTGTTTTTTAAGAAAGTGCAAAAAAATGTTGACAGATGCCCCACTTTCACTTATAATAATCAATGTTCCGCGTGAGTGAGACATGCCTAGTTAGCTCAGTTGGTAGAGCAGAGGACTGAAAATCCTCGTGTCTCTGGTTCGATTCCGGAACTAGGCATTATGCGGGTGTAGTTCAATGGTAGAACACCAGCCTTCCAAGCTGGATACGTGGGTTCGATTCCCATCACCCGCTCTACAGTAAAGAAATCCTTATCTTAAGGATTTCTTTTTTTGTATATGATTCACACAAAAAACGACCTCAAGATTTCTCTCAAGGTCGTTACATTCATCTTTCAGCTGCCTTCCGGCGGCTTATTTTATATTCAATACATTCTAGAACAGATCTACTCTTCCAGTGAATTTATCATTGATTACATAGTATGCAGCATACTCTTCCGGCTTTACATAAATGTTCAGCTTCTTGATGGTACCTACTCTGTGTCCCTCTGCTGCGAACTGAGCTTTAACACGCTCCTCAACCACTTCAGTTGTCACTTCAAGATTCTGATACTGTACTGTAATCTCAGGCTTTAATACTTCCTTAGCAGCTTTCTTTGCTACTGGCTTCTTAGCTGCTGCCTTCACCTTAGTCTCAGCCTTCTTAACCGTCTTCTCAGCTGCATCTGCTGTCTTTGCTGCTGCAGTCTGTGTCTTCTCTGCAACATCTGCTGTCTTTGCTGCAACTTCCTTAACCGTCTTCTCAGCAGTATCTGCTGTCTTTGTTACTACGTCCTTTGCTTTCTTGGCAATGTCCTGAACTGTCTCTTTTACTTCTGCCTTAACTTCCGGAGTCTTTACTAACTTTGCGTTCGAACCTGTCTTGTTTAACTTCTTGTTCTGCATCACATTGTCCTCCTGTGAATTATTCACATACTAAAAATTTTTCAATTGCTACCAGTGCTTCCTGTTCATCTTTTCCTTCTGTAACAATGTCAACAGACATTCCCTCAGATGGATTAAAAGCCATGATACCCATAATGCTTTTCGCATTAATACGACGGTTATCGCTTTCTAATATGATGTCGCTGTCAAACTTGCATGCCACCTGAACAAGTTCAGCGATAGGATTATCATGCCCTTCTGCCACATTAGAAACGATCACATTTTTCTTACTCATACGCTCTCCCTTTCCAACTCTGTGTAACACATAATGAAAATATAGCTCACTTCCCGAATATTTGCAAGAGACGAACTCTATTTCTGTTAAAGTTTCACGAACAGGTTGCAAAACCTCATAGGTTATTGTTCATTTTCACAACGAAAAATTCCTTTGCCATACTTAACGATTCAGATAGGTGAAGAACAGATTTCCGGCTTTTGTAAAAAGCGCATCCGCAGCTTCGATACTCATTGATTTTGTCGAGCTATCTGCCGGATCATAATAGTAAATATTCGTCTGTGAATATCCGGTTACAAGTACCGCACTCTTACTTCCCGTCATTGCAAAAACAGGGCTTCCCTGGCTGACATAAAACAGGATTTCATTCACCGTACAACCAGATACGTCAAGTACCACCGAATCCGTCAATGTGTCTTCCAGCACACTCTTTGGTGTTGCTCCGTTGTCTACGAGCTGCTTTACGCCAAGTCCCTTTCCACAGTAATCCAACATTGCACTGACGGCCCGCACAACGGAAGATGCCCCCTTATCTGCACTTGCTACCTTAAGACCTGAGAAAGCACTCTGCATATTCTTACGCGCGCGCATCCACACATACTGCTGGTTATTGTCCACTACAACGCCGAGATTTTCATTTGCACACAGAATTGCATCCGCAATATGATCTGTCGCTAATACAACATCACCTTTTTCATACACATAGAAACGTTCCTGATCCTTATTATCCTCAAAGGTCAACGTACGTGGTTCCTCCAAAAGTACCAGTTTGGATGTGATCATCTTGACCTTCTTCGTATCCGCACTGTCCTTCATCGTAAGCTGATACTGTGTCTCTTTCAGTTCCGTAGCCGTAGACTCGAGTGTAATCTTCGTCTCCGTATCCGCCTCACGATTCATAATAGAATCCGTTCCGGCTGTCAGATACTGGCTGCCGGACTTCTTCATCAGTTGTACCGTCACGGTATAATCTGCAACACTGATGCTCTCTACCCTGCCCTTGGATGGCTGGTATTCTTTGATGATCTCATGACTATCTTCTGATGTTGCCATAATCTTAAGCGTCTGCATCGGGAACTGCGTGTTACCGGCCTCACCGACACTGACCTCTTTGGCTTTGGCAATACCATATATGAAATCATTGTCAATAAATCCGAGCGGGCGAAGGTATTCGTTACCGGATTCACTGATCTCATAAGTCGATCCATCATTCAGATTCATCAGTGTAATCCTACTGCTTGCAAACTCCTGCTCCGCATCCACCCATGCAAAATACTGGTTCGACTGTGATATCTTATAACAGTTTTCCTTCAGCCCCTCAACAAGAACTTTCGTCGAAAGAGAATCCAGATTAATCTGATAAAGCTTCTCGTCAAGAATCAGATAGAGCATTCCCTGCTCGTTCACATACATCAGCTGTCCCATCTGCGCTTTTAAGATCTCATAAGACGTATCGGACGGAATAAAAACTTCCTCCTCAATCGTCTGCACAAGACCATCGTAATGGTACACCGCCGTACCGACTTCACCCTCGTGCTCACCGCGGTTCATATATCCATAGACCACAAAGTCCACACTGCCCGCCTCATCGACACGGGCAATCTTGATATCATGCTGATCCCAGTTATCACGTGCATCAATTCCCTCTTCTTTACGGAAACTGAACACCTGCACGATCTTGTTATTCACCCGGTCAAAGCACCACAATTCTCCCTGCTGCACAAAAGCAATCACATCGCCAGTCTTACTGATCTCGTAATCCACATTTGCATCACGGATTCCAAGCTGGATTGCATTGTCTCCATTGAAGAAGTTATTCTCCCCACGGAAAATCTGTTCCATCGTGCGCTCAAAATTAAGCACATACATACGATCACTTGTCATGCGGAGACGATAGTACTCTTCCACATTATAAAATTCGGTCTCTCCCGCATCATTGACATATGTCACAACATAATCGATTGTGATCACATTGTAGGAGCTGTTAATCTCCTTGTAAGAAGCAACCACATCACCAAGCACCTCCGGTTTCAGGTCCGCCCATGTGATCTGATTCAACGTACAGCTTAAGTCCACATAATTGAACGTTGTATTATCACCGGTTGTTGCGTCCATATATTTCGGAATAAACTTGTCCGCATCATCGCGAAACGTATAATCATGAAATTTCAAAGCAAAGTCCAGACACTCCGTCGTATAGTAATCGGTTGTCTGCATAAGTCTTGTATAGTAATAAATCTCGTTTTTGCCAGAAGTCAGCGTGATTACCAGCGTATATTCCTCATTCGCAGTCAGAAGATTCTGAATCTGAAGATCTGCCGTAATCCGGTTTCCATTCGTCTTATAATCACTGACTTCACTTTTGGCAACAAGACGCTGTCCGTCCATGCTGCGGATTTCATAAGTGATTCCATCGATTTTGCGTCCGTATGTAGCAATCGTCATCGGCAGGATACGCTTATCATCCACCGGAGTGATCGTATCACGCATCGCAGTCGAATCCATCTTCGTGACATAACCGTGCAGCTCGTTGACTGCAGTATCCCCTTCATAGAATTCCACAACAGGAAGGGTTGCCTCCGAAAGCGTCGTGGTCAGATCTTTATTATCCTTATTGGTAATTACACTAAAAAAAACGACTGCCACAAGAAAAAGAGTAAGCAGTACTACTGGTTTGATTATTTGTTTTTTCATTTCACTTTCCCTGCACTGTATGTCTTCTTATCTGTTCTTCCTTCGTCTGTTGTCCCCCGACACCAAAACACCATACGGGTTCCGGTGCCAGGTAAACACATATGACCTGATGTTACTTAGTGAAAAAAGCGAGCAGCTACCACCAGCGTCTGCATCTGCGATGTCTGCATCGTCTGCGGTAAAGCTCTGTTCCAAAAAGCACACCTACCATACTACACAGCCAGTTATCGCCACATCCTCCGCGCGGTGGCGGTGGAGGCGGACCTCCCGGTCGGCCTCCGATTGACATCGGAACCATCTCAAAATAAGACAGTTCCTTCATCTCCTGCACCGGCTGTTCCTCAGAATCTACAAGCTTCCTGTACAGACGATCCACTTCCATCTGGATCATGGTACGATCCGGCTCCTCATCGTAGATCCGGCTTCCCTCATACTCAAGTTCGTCTAATCGTTCTTCCACCAGCTTCATGATTGCCTTTGTCTCGGACGGATAGTACGACTTCATGCGTTCCATATCCTTCTCATATTCCATCTCTGTAAGATACATGCTCTGCATCGGATAAGTCATATAAAAAGGAATCTTTGGGTACAAATCATCTCTGTAATCCACACGCACGCTCCAATCTCTCATCCCTATAGACTATGCAGCATGCGTGCCGGTGGTTCCTATTGCTCCGTTGTCAGGAAATCCTCACGGATATATCCTTCCTGATCGTTAAAGCTGACTTTCACCCAGCCATCTTCTTCTCCGATCATACGCACCTGTGTGCCAACACCCAATACCGTAACAACCGCACTGTCGGTGTTTGGCTCGCTTCGAAGATTAACACCGTCCGTTGTCCACATATAGGTCATCTCAACCACTTCCGGCGTTTGCGTCTGTGTCTCTGGTTCAACCACATCCGGCACCCATTCCTCACTCTGGGTCTGCGTCTGTGTCTGTTCCATCTGCTGCGTTGCCTTATCACTCTTATGCGCGCGCACAAGCATGACAAGACCAATAATGATCGCAATTAAAGCAACACACATCGCAGCAAAAATAATTCTTGCAATAATAACGTCTTTTCTGTGGCTTTTCTTCATAAACCTTCTCCTTTGTCTCTCACTCCGATTTCAGTCCATCCAAACTCGCATTTTCAAAAACTGTTCTTATTGGTTACATATGATCTTCGTCCTGGAAGGATCCACCTTGTCCTTCTCGATGATCAGTTCTCCGATATGATCCGCCGTAATTGTTCCCCCGGACGGATTCATCACACTTGTAATATTGCTGACGATCTCCGCATCCACGGTCGAGTATTCGAACGCCAATGTTGTATTGATCAGCTTACAATTCTTCATCACAAGATTGTCAATGTAACACATTCCCTGCAGACTCTCGATCGTACAGTTGATCAGCGTCAGATTCTTCGCATTCCAGCCTAAATATTCGCCGGAGATAAAGGAATCATATACCGTAACATGATCCGTATTCCAGAACGCATCCTTCGAGAGCAGACGGGAATTATGAATCTCCATATTCTCCACACCATCAAAGGAATAATTACCGATCAGTTCAAAATGATCAATCTTCATATTCTTACAGTTCATTGCAAAATAATCACCGGTTGCTGTCACATGATCCAGTGTAACATTCCGACAATTCCAAAGCGTCTCCTCCGCATGCGGGAAATTAACATTTTGCAAAGTTACTCCATCACATCTTCGGAAATTCTTCGGTGCTTCAATGATCGTATCCTTCACGCTGATATCGTTTGTATACCATACGCCGGCTCTTGCCATATCAAACCATGTACAGCGCTCGGCTTTCACATGATTACAATACCACAACGGATACTTCCACCGAAACAGACTGTCATATAATTCAATGTTCTCGCTCTCCTTGAGCGGTGATTCCCCCTCTGCAAAAACACTATCATAAACTTTAAGATCTCTCGACATAAAAAGCGCCCGCTCCCCTGTCAGGTACTCCTGTCGTACTTCATTCTGTTGCATTTCTTGTCCTCTTCGTCTAGTATTCCTTTTTTCGATCCTATTTTATCACGTTACGTCCGCAATCACAAACATTCCTTTTGCTTTCGTCGAATACCCTAACAATTATTCCAATAACAGATCCTCCACTGTCACAAATTCATAATTTTCCTGCTGCAGACTGTCAATTACTGTAAAAGCCGCCTGTACTGAGGACGCAGATGCATCGTGCAAAAGGATAATACTTCCTTCCGGTGCTCCTTTTAAAATGCGTTGTACCACAGTATCCGCATCCTTCGTTGCCCAGTCCTGTGGATCAATATCCCACAACACCTCGATCAGCGAAACCTTTTCGTCCAAAGACTTATTCCAGCACCCATACGGAGGTCTTATAAAACCTGCGTATTTTCCAGTCACCTCGTGGATGGCTTCCTGTGTCTTTGTAATCTGTTCCAAAGTTGCCTCGTCCCCGACCTGCCCGAAATTCACATGTTCATATGAGTGCACTCCAATCAGGTGTCCTCCCTCATCGATTGCATTCACAATGTCCGGATATTTTTCCACCTCGGCTCCCAACAGAAAAAACGTGGCTTTCACACCACGCTTTTGTAATCCGTCCAGCAATTTCATTGTATATTCCGGATTCGGTCCGTCATCAAATGTGATCGCAATCTTGTGTTTTTCCTCGATATCAGTATTACATTTTATAACATCTGTCTGTTCCATATCTGCACGCTTTCTATCTGTTTTATCCATGCTCACCCCCAGACACACGCCGAATGCATACGCAGCCACGATCAGTAGCAGATTGCATAAGATCCGGCGTTCAATACGATCCAAACTGCTTTTGTTTTTCCGCTCACCCATAATAATTCCATAACATCAAGAATTATTACAGTCTATGCCATCTGCCCCTGTTCTAATACATTTTACTGTGCCTCATCCAGTACATAGAGCATAAAGTCCACTGCAAGATCTGCGTGATCCGCCGCTGCACTGACACCGATCACCGGATTTTCCACGTTTGCATACCAGCCCGACTTCTTCAGCCATGCATTATCCTTCAGGCGGATGCCGACAGGAGCGGTCTCATTCGTATCCACGCTTGTTGCATACACAATGTCATCCGCGTATTTATCCAGCACATCCTGCGGCAGTATGGTGGTAATATCTGCAAGGTATCCCATCTCGCCGAGACTCGTTGCAAACGCCTCATCCGCCAATACAGCATCAACAGTTCCTGCCATAAGCTGCACCTGGATTGCCTGCAGATTCTGCATACCCGCGCTGTTCGACTCATCCTCCGAGACACTGACATTGCTTGAAATTTCCACTTCCACATCATCGGTATTCTCCACATGCGTTTTCAGGAAATCCTCATAGAAAGACTGTTCATCCGCAGCTGCCGATGTTGTCGCAATATCCTGCGCATTAACTGCCATAATATTGAGGACAACCTCCTTCGCAAAAGCAAAATGCACGATCAGATAGATTACAAGCGCAATCGCTGCGATCACTGCCAGAATCTTGAGTCCGTAATACTGCACGATAAAGACGACCTTGTCCGTAAATTTCATGGACTTTAACTTTTCTCTCGTTGTCCGTGTATCCTCCGGCCGGTAAAGCTGCGAATCCTTGGATAAAACCGAATTGTCCGGATGTATATTGCCTTCCGGCTTCTTATTATTCTGTTGCTCCATAATCCATTCTCCTGTGTATCCGGTACTTCTCCCATCCCGGAGTATTACTGATCACTTTAAACAAGAATTGTATAGCCTGCATCCCAGTTTTCTCCTGCTGCAAGCACATTCTCATATTCTCTGTCTCTTAATTCTCCCGCGTAACCAATTCTGTCACTTCTTCCATACCACGGTTCAATACATATGAAAGGAGCGCCCGGATCCGCCGGTCTCCAGATTCCCAAAAGCGGTGCATCCATCTCAATCGTAAGAAATGCCTGCTTCTTCGGATCACATAACGAAACCTTCTTAATATTCTGCTTCTCAATAATCAGCGCATCATTGTCAAACAGATGCTCATCAATACGAAGCATTCCATCTTCAAGCTCATACGTATCTACCTTGTCACCGACCAGATATCCGTCAATCGTCGAACACTTCAGAGAGCCTGCAACGTCAAACTGAATGTAACAGTCACTCTGCTTTCCACCACTCGTCACAGGACAATAGAACGCCGGGTGACCTCCAATTGCAAACGGAAGTTCCTCCTCGGAAGGATTCTCCACATGCCAAAGCACTTCCACCTTCGCTCCGTCCAGCCGGTATCCGAGTTTTAACACAAACTCATACGGATATTTTGCAAGTGTCTCCTCATTGGAACGCAGCACAAACCAGATCTCATTGTCCGTCTGTGACTCCAGCGTAAACTCCATATCGCGGGCAAATCCGTGTTGTCCCATATCATAAATCTTACCCTTCGTGCGGTACTGCTTACCACTCACATTTCCTACAAACGGGAACAGAACCGGTGAAGTTCTGCCCCAATATTCCGGATCTGCGCACCACATATATTCCGCACCGGTTTCCTTCTTGACCAACGATTTCAGCTCCGCACCATGCGAATCAATCTCGATGCGGATCTTATCATTTTCCAAACTAAATCTTGCCATAGATAACCTCCTTATTTTTCATCTCACTTGTTTTCTATTATAACAGACCTTGCGTTTTTTTCATCTCCCGGTTGTACATTTTATGCTTTTTTAAGGAGTTACGTTACCCTCATTTGCTTCCAGATAATTATCCACATTGTCGATCGTGACCTTCTGATACGGAAGATAGACTTCGGTTAGATTTTCAAAATTGATCCCGTCCAATCCTTTTCCCGATACCGATGCAAATACGATAGCAGCCATTATCTGCGCCTGGCCTTCTTTATCATTGTAAACCGTTCCTGTAAGACACCCATCCTTCACCGCCTCTAAAGCTTCCTGCATACCATCAACCCCTAGCATCATCGGCATATCATCCTTTGTATATCCCATGAGCCGGTAACTGTCCAATGCTCCCAAAGCCATATCATCATTATTTGACAGCACCAATTCAATCGTATTCCCATACTGCCTGATCAGCTGCTCCATTCGGTTCTGAGCCTGTGCGCGCTTCCAGTTTGCGATCTCATAACTAAGTTTTTCCATCTTTATTCCTTTGGCAAGAATCGTCTCCACCGAGCTGTCCGTTCTTACAATTGCATCCTGATGTCCCATCTCGCCTTCCAAAACCACATACTGGATCTTTCCATCATGATTTTTATCGATCGACTTATCTTTTAAAATGAGATCCGCTGCAATTTCTCCCTGCATCTGCCCCGACTGTCTCGCTTTCGCACCAACATAATAAAGCTTATCCCATTGCATCATGTCTTCCGCGACCGGTTCCCGGTTAAAGAAAATGATCGGAATATTTTTTTCTTTTGCACTATCTATAATTTCAGACGGGTCTGTGCGATCCACCAGATTAATGCACAAAATGTTGCATCCCTCATCAATCATTTCTTTTACCTGATCGTTTTGCGTCTTCTGTGAACCCACAGCATCACGGACTGTCACCATAACATCATACGAATCACCTTTTTGACTATTTAATTCATCCTTAAAACATTGGATCAGATTGCTGATAAAAATGTCTCCCTGATCGTAGCATGCAATCCCCACATATATTTCGTTTTGATCGTCTGACTCAGAAGCTCCGCAGCCCATGATCAGGCAGCCGATTCCGATAACGGTTAGAATGGCAATGCAAAGTCTGATTCTATTTTGTCTCATATCGTTTATCCCTCATTAAAGCAATTACTGGCTCATGATAAAAAGCAATTCCTGATTACGCTCCGAAAACAATTCCGATCTGCGGATCACGGTATATTGCACCGTCTGATCCTCCATTTTCCGGATATCTCCATTCAGTTTGTGAACCACCTGGGTCATACACTGATATCCGGCTCCGAATTCATCCGGGACAACCAGACACTTGACGCTGCCATTGTCCAGATAATAGACCGATTCCGTAGAATTACCGATTCCATATACATCCGCTCCGTGAAGCCGTTTTTCTTTCGAACAGGTTCCGGCTTGTACCACACTCCGATCATCAAGAGTCAAAACTACATCCACCGGCTTCTGCTTCTCCAGAATGGTAAGACCATCCTCATTCAGATTGCCGGTAAGCTTCCAGTCGATTTGCGCCCCCATACGTTCAAGCTCGCTGCAGACAACCCCCTTCTTCACATAAGTGACATCCGATGCCACATCGGAGGAAAAGATACCGAAGGTTTTCCCTCTGATATCTCCCCCATAGTCCTTGAGTACTTCCTGCACCAGCTGCTTCACAAGCGCAGCCGCATCTGCCTCGGTCGTTGCATATGCAGACTGGCTGCGATTATAACCGGCCGATGACCCGATCAGCATCACCGGTATCTTCGCAGATATCGTTTGCAAAAGTTTCTCGGAGTCTGCTCCCGGTATCGGTTTGACAATCACCGCATCTGCCCCTTTTTTTATTGCAAACTGAATCATCGCTGCTTCATCTTCCATCGACGCAATATCATCCGTACTGATCACCACCATTTTGGCATCACAGTCCTCAGAAGCCATGCGAAGACCGTATTTCAGCGATGACCACTGACGGCTGTCCGAATCAGGAAGTACAACCGCGACTTTATAAGAGTCCTTTTCCTTGTTCTGAAAAAGCATCGAACCGGCAAACACAACGACAAGTATTCCAAGCACGATCTCCAGAATAATGTATTTCTTTGTTCCACTGCGTATATTCATACCTTATTTCTCAACTTTCCTGTCAGTTTCGTGTTCATGGATCTGCCGCCCCTTTTCAAAATACTTCTGACGTTCCTCACTGAACAGTTCCGCCGGCATGCATATGGATACCGTTGTTCCCTCATCCAGTTCACTTTCAATCTTTAATCCATACTCTTTTCCAAACAGAATCTGAATACGATTATTCACATTTACAAGACCGACTCCCGAACCCTTTTTGTGCACACGCCCCGTGTCCGTAAGAAGATCATCAATCTCATCCGGCGGAATACCTATTCCGTTATCGGTCACAGAAAGAATCAGCATACCATTGTCCATTTTTCCGGAAACTCTAATTTCTCCACAATCTTCCATCCCACGGACTCCATAATTGATGGCATTCTCAAGGAGCGGCTGCAGCGATAATTTTACGGTACAATATTCATAGAGTGACGGATCCACATCGAACACGACAGAAAACTGGTTTTTGTAACGTGTCATCTGAATATTCATATAACTTTGTGCATGCTGAAGCTCATCTCTCACGCGAATGATCGTATGCCCCTTCGAGAGACTGATTCGAAACAGCTTCGCAAGCTGCGTGATCATAAACGAAGCCTCCTCATTTTTGCCGCCTTCTACCATCCATGTGATGGAATCTAACGTATTATACAAAAAATGCGGATTAATCTGGCTTTGGAGCGCATCCAGTTCGCTTTTACGCCGCTCATTCTGCTGCCACACCACTTCTTTCATCAATTCTGCATTCTGTTGATACGATTTTTGGATGGACTCTCCCAAATGGCGGATCTCCGTAGAACCTCCGATGTAGATTTGGGGTTCCCTGTCGACTTCGTACTTTGTAACCGAATCATTCAATTTGCGAATCGGTCTTGAAATGCGAAGCGATACAATCCGGTTTATGCCCACAAGCATCATGACCATCAGAAGACTCAGCATGATGATAAACTGTCTGGCATCGATCATTTCATCCGTAAAAGTAGAATACGGAACCACTCCGACCAATTTCCATCCGGTATACCCGATGGAGTTTACAAGTACCTTGCGATGCTCCCCCTGAAACCTTTCTTCGTACACACCATCCTTTTTCTTTGCAGTCTCCAGATTACTTTCGCTTACGATCCTTCTGGCAAGCTGCACCTGCTGCGGATGATAAATGATTTCACCGTTGCTGTCGCACAGATAAAAATACTGTCCGTTACTGAGTGTATTAATCTGCCGCATCATCCGGGAAATACTGGAATAATCCATATCAACAAGAAGCACGCCAAGCTTTGCTATCTCTCCATTTGACATATCCACTGCGCGACTGGAAGAAATAACCCAGTAATAACGTCTGGTTCCATCATCAAAGATATTTTGGATATGAGGTGTTGAAAAATGGATATTTTCCACCTCGCGTTCCGCCTCAACGAACCACTGCTGCGACGTAACATTGACCTCCTCTTTCTGCGCCACAACCGGCTCTGCTGCAAGCAGCTCCCCATTGTTCGTATATACAGCGATGCTTCGCAGCTTGTCTTTATTGGCCTCATAAAGCAGCTGCATCTGTTCCTTGACCTGTGCCAAATCCGTAACGAAATTGGTTTCCTTGATAATGTTGTAATATGCTGCATCCGATACCTGCCGCATATTGACCAGGTATTCTTCTATATTATCTTCCGTCTGTTCCATCAGCTTCGCTGTGCTGTTTACGCTCTCCTGTCGGGAAGCGGAAGAGAACAGGATATACATGACACTTCCCATGCATAAAACAATAGAAATAGAAATCAGTGAAAAAGCAATCATGATGGTTGTCTGAATTTCTCCCGGCTTCCAATTTTTTAAATGCTTCAATCGTTTTTTATTCAACCTTTGTATACTCCGATCTGTATTTCGATGGTGAAACCCCATATTGCCGCTTAAATACATAGCTAAAATAGTTAGGATCTGTATAACCTACACTCTGCGCGATCACGTAGCTTTTCTCCGTTGTCTCAATCAGAAGACGAGCCGCCTTTCCCATACGATATTGTGTCAGATAGGCAACAAACGAGTCCCCTGTCTCTTTTTTGAACATACTAGAAAAATAGGAATTGGATATTGCAAGCGCCTCACAGATATCATCCAGCGATAAATCCTCCTTCTGATAATTATTGTGAACATATTCCTTTGCCTGCCGTATCATCGACTGCGCAGAACTGTCTCGTGCACTCTGGATTTTCTCATGCAGCCTGATACAGTTTTCAAGCAGCCATTGTTTTAACACATCCTTTTCCATCGTGATCAGATTGGAGTACTCTGCGATCATTTTGCCGGCCTCCTCCCCCATACCGGCATCGTTATTGATGGTAAAACGATAAAGTGTACTGACCAGCTCCATCACCGTCACCTGATGCTCCTTTATGGATCTGGAATGTTCATAGACCTTATCCAGATAATTCTCGATTGCATCACCAATATCTTCCGTTGTTCCGAGACGGATCATCTTAAATACCTGCGCCAGTTCCGATTCACTGTCTGTCACTGAGATTTCTGCTTTCTGCGGAATGATCTCCCGAATGTTGATGGCGCGTTCCCCACCGTAAAGCACCCGGTAGGATACTGCCTCTTTTGCACTATTGTATGACTGCGGCAGATCTATGATATTCTGACAGATCTGCCCGATTCCGATGGTCACAACCGCCCCCATAATACGATACATATATTTGCAGAACCGGTCACATTCATCCGTGAGTTCCGGAATCTCACTTTCTTCCTGAAGCTGTACGATCATCAAGGTGTTGTCAAGGTAGGTAAAACTGCTTGCATTCCATTTTTCTGCCAGCTGCTCCCTTACCTGCTTGTCGACCGACACCCTGAGCAGCCGGACATCCATATCTTTCGGAGCTTTGGACGCCGAAGTATGCACAACCAGACAGCAAAAAAGCGGACCATCAAACGAGATTTGGAAGTTTTCCATATATCCGGCAAGCTCGTCCTCATGGATTTTACCCTCGATCAAAGTCGAATAAAAATTTGCCTGAAGCAACGGAAGGGAATGCATATAATATTCCTGCAAGACCGCCACGTTTTTCTTTTCGTCGATCTCCTGATCCATCTTCTCCTTGAGTTTTCGGAATACATTGGTCAATTCGCCCGCATTCAAAGGCTTTAACACATACTCCTCAATTTCTAAGTGGACCGCTTCTCTCGCATACTCAAATTCATCGAATCCGGTAAAAAGCAGCACGTGTGTCATCGGGTATTTCTGTCTGATATTGCTGCACAGTTCCATTCCATCCATGTATGGCATACGAATATCCGTCATCACCACATCCGGCTGGTTTTCTTCCATGATTTCCAGCGCCTTGATTCCGTTGTTTGCATGCCCGATAACGGAAAATCCCAGCTCTTCCCACGGAATCTTATGCATGATCACCTGAATAACTTCTTCTTCATCATCTACAAGAAGTAATGTATATTGATTCATCCTTTTTCCCCACTTATTTTTGTTTTATCATCTACGACTAATTATACCAATTTCTTCGTATGAAAAAAAGAGTGCCAGACCAATATTTCGTCTGACACTCCTGTTTAAAATCAATCAGTAATTACTTCTTCTGAACATATTTCAGGCAGTCGAGTGTTACGGCTACAAGAATGATGATACCGGAGAATACGAACTGAAGGTTTGTATCGATACCAAGAATCGTAAGAGAGTATGTCAATGCAGTAAAGATGAACACACCTGTTACAACACCGGAGATTTTACCGATACCACCGGTAAAAGATACACCACCAACTACACAGGCTGCAATGGCATCCATATCCCAGCCCTGTCCATAAGCTGCCGATCCCGAACCTACCATTCGGATACACTCAAGCCATGAGCCGAATCCATATAACACACCAGCCATAACAAATGCACAGAGTGTAATTGCAAATACAGAAATACCGGATACTGCTGCTGCCTCAGGGTTTCCACCTACCGCATATAAATATTTTCCAAATGTTGTCTTATTCCAAATGAACCATACAATAACGATTGCTGCAAGTGCCCAGAGAATAATTGTCGGGAACCCATTGATCTTAGGGATGATCATGTTTGGAATCGTAGGCTCGATCGCACCGAATGATACACCCTTGGTTGCGTAAGTTACCAGACCGAATATTACAAGCATATTTGCCATGGTTGAAATAAACGGATGCATCTTGAACTTCGCAGTAAAGAATCCGGCAATACTCGTAAAGAAAGTACAGAACACGATACACAAAACTAAAGCAAGTAATACTCGTGCGACTGTCGGCATACCTGTAAAATCAAAGATATGTCCGAACACACCACCCGTGTTGATTCCCTGATGCATCACGATCGTTGCAGTGGTCATACCCATACCAACCATTCGTCCTACAGAAAGATCCGTTCCGGCAAGGAGGATCAATCCCGCAACACCCAATGCAAGGAACATTCTAGGCGAAGCCTGCTGTAAAATGTTCAGCACATTATTATAGGTAAGAAGAGGAGTTCCCTTCTTGATCGGCGTGATAATACACAAAGCGATGAAAATGATAAGGATTGCAATATACAGACCATTCTGTAAAAGGAACGAACGACGGTTGAACGTATATTTGTAATTCTCCCACTTCTGCGCTCTTGATTCCATAAATGTAAATTTGGAAAGTCTCAAATTATCGATCAGATGATATTTATGGCGGAATGCCTCATGCTTTCTGTCCTTAATCTCCTGATATTCCTTTTCAAGTTCCAGCTTTGCATTAGAAAGACGGTTCTTATGTACATAATTCTCGTCTTTGATTTCCCGCTGCTCCGAGAGCGATGCCAGATTATCTTTATGCTGCTTATCAAGTTCTGCAAGCTTTCTCTCGTAATTCTCTTTTGCCTGCACCTTCTGTGCTTCACAGCTTACTTTTACCTGGTTAAAATAATCCACTTCAAAGTGTGCTTTTAAATATGCTTCCGCATCAGCGATCAGCTTGTCGATTTCAGCCTTGTTCTTTGCTTCCACTGCTTTTGCTTTGGAAAGATCTTTGCTGATTTCGGCAATATGCTCGCTTTTCTCTGTCTTTGACAATGTACGGTCTCTCTTAATCGCATCAATCGTATTATTGCATGAGATTACCTTTGCCGTACCATCTTCTCGCAAAGCATCGATTTTTTTCTGTATTCCACCGACATATTCATCGATCGGCTTGCGCAGGGCGAGTTCCTGCTCTGTCGTAAGAATTTTACTGTTATTAGCCATATCTGTCTTCTCCCTTTAAATTATAGGTATTTTGCACTGAGTCTTAACAACTCTTCCTGATTGGTTTCTTTCGTGTTAACGATTCCTGAAAGATGTCCGTTAGACATAACACCAATTCGATTGGTAATACCAAGAATCTCCGGCATCTCGGAAGATACTACGATGATCGTTTTACCTTCTTTTGCCATCTGGATGATCAGCTCATAGATTTCATATTTCGCACCAACATCGATTCCTCGTGTCGGTTCATCCATCATGAATACCTGTGGTCCTCTTTCCAGCCACTTTCCGAAGATAACCTTCTGCTGATTACCGCCGGAAAGACTCGTGATCATATCTTCCGGTCCCATACATTTTGTATGCATGATCTTGATTTCATTGGCCGTTGCGTTTGTCATCTTCGTATCCGATAGCGGTATTCCCGCTTTATACGATCCAAGATTGGCAATCGTTGTATTAAAAGTAAGATCACCTTTTAAGAATAATCCATTCGCTTTACGTTCCTCTGTAATCATCGCAAAGCCATAATCCATTGCTTCTTTTGCACTCTTAAAATTCATAAGGTGTCCATTCAGGTAAACACGCCCTGCCGCTCTGGTACGAACACCAAAAATCGTTTCCAGAAGTTCTGTACGCCCTGCACCAACCAATCCGTATAATCCAAAGATTTCGCCTTTGCGGACATCAAACGAAATGTCCTGCAGATGTGGCTCATACTTTGTTGACAGATGCTGCACGGATAAGACAACATCCCCCGGAGTATTATCAACCGGTGGGAATCGGTTTTCCAGCACACGTCCAACCATGGCTGTGATCAATTCGTTCATATCGGTTTCTTTTGCCGGCTTTGTCATAACGAGATTACCATCTCGAAGAACGGAGATTTCATCACAGATTTCAAAGATCTCATCCATCTTATGCGAGATATAGATCAGTGAAATTCCTTGTGCTTTCAACATTCTCATCATTTCAAAAAGCTTATCAACCTCCTGAACCGTCAGGGACGATGTCGGCTCATCAAGAACAATAACCTTGGAATTATAAGAAATTGCCTTAGCGATCTCACACATCTGACGTTGTGAAACCGACATCTTTTTCATCGGCTGCTCCAGATTGACCGTCATTCCCAGTTTTCGGAACAGTTCGGATGCCTCAGACTTCATTCTGTTTTCATCAACCATGCCTAATCCATTGCGCGGATACCGTCCGAGGAACAAATTGTCCACTACGTTTCTTTCCAAACACTGATTTAATTCCTGATGCACCATTGCAATTCCATTCTCAAGGGCATCTTTTGGTCCGGAAAAGCTTACTTCTTTTCCTTCAAGATAGATCGTACCTTCATCTTTCTGATAGGTGCCGAAGAGGCACTTCATCATCGTTGACTTACCGGCGCCATTCTCACCCATAAGACCCATGACCGTACCCTCTTTCACATCCAGATTGATGTGGTCAAGAACCCGGTTTCGTCCGAAGGATTTGCACATGCCGCGTATGGATAAGACGATGTTATCTTTCTTATCTTCCATTGCTCTTACTCCTGTCCTATAATCGATTAATATGTCTTCTTCAAAAAGTTTAGGGAGAATTTCTTCTCCCTAAACTGTCTAAATCCTATCGGTTTTTACTGATTAAGGATTGCTGTATATGAAGCTGCATTGTCTGTCTTAACCATGTTGATTGCAAATGCATCATACTGGCTTGGGTTTCCTAAACGGTTTGTAATGTTGGACTCTGTCTGTCCGTCACCACCGATGTACTCAACATCAAGATTTAACAGATCATCATACTTCTGAAGAAGTGGCTGGTAAGTAGAGCTTAAGAAGTTATCAGCTGCATTATAAATGTTCAGCCATACCTTCTTTGTTGCATGAGCAGACTCATCAAGCTGGTTTGAAACCGGAGCCCATGTAACTGTAGAATCTGTGAAATCCTGATAGTTGTCAGCGGTAACCGCTACGTTTAATGCGTAGTAAGAACGCTGATCAGCATCATATTTGTAAACATCCTCCGTTAATACGTTTCCTGCATCATCAGCAGTTCCGATACCTGTATCGATGTCAACTCCATCTAATGCGTTACGAAGAACACGAAGTGTTAAGTAAGCCTGAACATCAGCATGCTGGCTGATTGTTCCGCCGTATCCCTCTGCGATAGCTGCAACAGCATCACTGTTTGCATCGTATCCGAATGTAGCTACCTTGTTATCTTTTGACCATGCATTGAACATTGACATTCCCATTCCATCATTGTTAGATGCAACGATATCAATCTGGTCGCCGAATGAAGATGACCATGTTCCGATCGCATTACCGGCTGTAGCAGCATCCCATGTTGCTCCTGCTGAGTTCTTCATTTCCTGTGAAGCAAGCTCACGTACTACATAATCTTTACCATTGACAGTAATCTTGCCATCCTGTACAACGCTTGCAGATCCGTCTGTATTTGTTCCTGCCGGATCACTGGCGATTTCACCATTATTGTCAACCGCTGTTCCAAGAGCCTTACGAACACCTCTTGTACGAGCAATGGAATCATTATGTCCGATATCACCGATTGCAAGTACATATCCGATCACGCCGTCACCGTTGCGGTCGATTGTATCAATATTTTTCTCAATGTAATCTGCGATCATCTGTCCCTGAAGTTCAGCACCCTGATTTGCGTCGAAACCTACATAGTAAGTATCTTTGTTAAAGTTTAACGCTGTCATATCAAGTTCACCTGTTGAACTGTTCGATGGCTGACGATTGAACCATACTAAAGGCTTATCCTTGTTAGCAACTTCTCCGGAGTTTGTAGCAGAAGCATTTCCGCCACTCTGTGTTCCTGAGTTCGATGCATCTCCACCTGAGCCACATGCCATAGATGACATAGCAAGGATTGCTGCCATAGTTAAAACCACGATTTTTTTCTTCATATTGTATTTCCCCCTTTTGCTTGGTTGTTTGTTGATATTGACAGTATATCGATTTAGCAGCTTTAACTCTATAGAAAATTTTTCGATGGATATTAAAAATTTTTATATTTTTTCGTCATAACCCCCAACATCCTTATTATTCTAATTATTCATTCGTCACTTTGCACTATATAAAAGTAGCAAAAAGCCTCTCCATACTTGCGCAGAGAGAGGCTTTCGCTTAAATCTGGTTTCCCACGATCCTGTAATAGGATCTTGATGTAATTTTGAATACGATATAGTAAATGATGGCAAACACAACAAACGTTGCAAGCAGACATCCTGCAAAAAGCGGTTTGTTTGTCAGATTCAGGATCTGAAGCAGCTTTGTCATCATCGGGAACGCTGCAAGCGTATGGATTGCTGCCGTCACAAGCGGAAGAAGAAATACAATTCGCACCTGTGAGCGAATGGAAGTTCGTACCTCCTGATTACTCATTCCGACTTTTTCCATGATCTCATATCGCTGCTTATCCTCATAGCCTTCCGAAATCTGCTTGTAGAAAATAATCATAACGGTAACCATAAGGAAGATCACGCCAAGATAGATTCCGATAAAAAAGAAGCCTCCGTAAACACTGAAGAAATCGGTCTTATTTTCCAACCGGCTCTCCACATAACAGTCTTTTCCGACAATATCCGCATCCTCAGTCGTCACAAATTTCGACCGGATCTCCTTGCCCAGTTTGATCTTCTGTTTGTCCGTTCCGGTCGTGTCCAATCCGATCACGCCCCTGTAACAATTTCCCTGTCCCGGTTCCACTTCCGCGAATAAAGCTTCCAATGTCTCCTCAGAATCTACAACAACATAGTAGTCTCCCTCTAACATACTTGCCATATAATTATCCTGCCCGGCTCCATAGACTCTCGTATCCGCAATCGGGTACGTATGGTCCAAAAGCGCGATTGCTTTGCCGTCATATTCCTTGGATGCATATACGCAGACTTTCCCAGCCGGCACCTTTGGCACATTTTCTTCTGTAAACTCATCATCCATTGCGATCAGCGAATCTCTTGTGACCAGATTAAGGAGGGACATCTGTCCATCATAACTTGCTTTATCCACCGCAGAGAACGCATCATTGTCTCTTACCGCATTCATCTGTATATAGTGGTAATTGCGCAGATTATTTACCGATACGCCCAGTTCCTTCGCCATACCCCGAATCTGTGCCTCCGCCTCATCTTCTGTAATGTTGCTTTTGGCACTTTTGAGCACATCCGCATTCTGATATTCCGTAAAAAGTGTGATCTCCATTGGATAGCGCGCTGCAAGCTCATCATCCACTCCAGCATACATGCTGACCGTCATAGATACCATCACGAGTACCATCGTTGAGAGGATACAGATACTGGCAAGTCCTGCTGCATTCTGCTTCATGCGGTAGATCATTCCGGATACCGCCGTAAAATGCTTCGGATGATAATAAAATTTATGGTTATTTCGCATGCCTTTTAACAACGCAATACTTCCGGCTGTAAACAGTGCATAGGTTCCGACCATGACAAGTACGACTGCGATAAAAAAGAGACTCATAACCTTAAGCGGATTCTTAGTTGTGATTGCGATATAATACGCAACGATGATACACACTGCACCAATGATCGCACGAAGCATTTTGGTCTTCGGCTCCTTCTCGCCGACATTCCCTCCACGGAGAAGTTCAATTGGATTTGCAAGTCCGATCTGCATCAGATTATATACAAGCGTCAGGAAATATAGGATTCCAAACACAACCAGCGTAAATTCGATTCCTTCATAGTTGACAGAGAAAACAATACTCTCTTTATACTGCAGAATACGGTACAAAAGCATCAGCATCAGTCGTGAGAAAAAGATACCGGCTACCAGCCCTCCGGCAATTGCAGCCACTGCAACATACAGCGTCTCAAGACCAAGGACCTTGGCAATATGCCGCTTCTCCATACCGAGAATATTGTACACACCAATCTCTCTCTTTCTGCGCTTGATAATAAAACTGTTCGTATAGAAAATAAAAATATAAGAAAAGATACCCATGACCGCGACACCGAGTGCAAAAATCATACGTAACTGCACCACTCCCGGCATATGATCAAGTCCCTTGTTCCCGTTTAAGAACAGGATCAGATAGAACATTGCAACCGTCACAATTCCGGACAGAATATACGGAAGATAAAGTGTTCTGTTATTTTTGATATTGGTCTTCGCTAATTTCACATACAGATTACTCATGTCGCTCACCACCTGTCGTCAGAACGGTCAATGTGTCAGAGATTTTGACATACATCTGCTCGTTCGTCATATTTCCGCGATAGATCTGATGGAATACTTCGCCATCCTTGATAAAAAGCACGCGGTTCGCATGGCTTGCAGCCTGTGTGCTGTGCGTTACCATAAGAATTGTCTGTCCGTCCTCGTTAATCTGATTGAAAAGTTTTAATAGTTCTCCAGAAGCCTTAGAATCCAATGCTCCTGTAGGCTCATCTGCAAGGATCAGCTCCGGTTTCGTGATGAGAGCGCGCGCAACTGCTGCCCTCTGCTTCTGTCCACCAGACACTTCATACGGATACTTGTCGAGAATCCGATCGATGCCAAGTTTGATTGCGATCGGCATCAGCCACTCCTGCATCTGTTTATACGGAACCTTGGACAATACAAGCGGTAGTAAAATATTGTCTTTCAACGAAAAATTGTCAAGCAGATTAAAATCCTGAAATACGAACCCAAGATGCTCTCGTCGGAACATAGAAAGTTCCTTTTCCTTCACCGATACTAGATTCTTTCCGTTAATGCGAACTTCACCGGCAGTCGGCTTATCCAGTGCTGCTAAAATATTAAGAAGCGTTGTCTTGCCGGATCCGGACTCACCCATGATTGCCACATATTCGCCCTGCTCCACCGTAAAATTAATGTTGGAAAGTGCCTGCACCTGATTTCCACCGAACCGTGTCGTATATATCTTTTTCAGATTACTTACTTCTAAGATTGCCATTGTTTTACTCCTTTTTACCTCGTTGCCTGGGCAATTTGGAATTCCCTATGATGAGATTTCCAAATTGCTTAACTTCGTTCTTACAGGAATCAGTGTAGCAAAAAGCCGAAATGCAAGCCATCGAATCAGCTTACATTTCGACCTCCAATCTTACATTTTTGTAAGGTATCCTATATCATTTCTGAAATCCGATCCATACAGTTGTTCCCTCGCCCTGTACAGACTCCATCCGGATCGTGTGTCCCAATTTCGTCAGCACCAGCCTGCACAGATACAGACCGATTCCTGTCGATTTCTTGTCCGCATGTCCGTTATAACCGGTGTAACCTTTCTCGAAAACACGTGACAGATCTTCCGCACGGATTCCAATCCCGTGATCAGCAATCTTAAGATAATCCACATTCTCTTCTGGCACCGTCTCAATCACGATCTGCTGCCCTACACGTGAATATTTGATTGCATTCGACAATATCTGCTCGAGCGCAAACGACACCCACTTGGCATCTGTCGTTACCATCACATCCGTTCCCTCATACTGAAGCGGTATATGTGCGCGCACCATGAGTCCGGCATATTTGTGGATCACTTCGCGCACAATATCATCCAGCCGGAGTTTTTCCAGGACGTAATCATTGCCCGGTGTATTGACTCGCTGGTACTGTAGCGCCATATTGACATACTGTTCGATGTCGAACAGTTCCTTCTCTAACTCAGCCTGCACCTGCAACGAATCTGTCTCTTCCGCTCCGCTCGTAATCACATCCCCCTCTTCCAACCGATTTCTCTGCACCTGTTGAAGCAGACGCATCGCTGCGATCGGTGTCTTGATCTGATGCACCCACATTGCATAATACTCCCGCATCTCTGACTGATTTCTCGCGTAGGAAGCAGCCTCTTCCCTACGTTGCAAATCCAGATCTTCGATCATCTTCTGGTACAGCTCCTCATATGCATCCTTTCCCTCCGGAAGCACGACCTCCTCATTTTTCAGACACTTACCGCATTCCTCCAACCGTCGTACCCTTCGTGCGTAGTGTAAATAACCACTCACAAATACAACCGCACATAAGAAGATCTCCACCCCTGCAAAATACAGCAGGTCCGTTAGCGCGACATGCATCAGAAACATATAAAATACACCAAACACCATCATCGCGATCGCGCATGCCATCCAAAGACGATTTCTTTTGATATATGATCCTACCAATTTCATCCGATCCGGTAACCAATCCCTTTCTTCGTAATAATAAAGTCCTCAAGTCCGATCGTTGCCAGCTTCTTACGCAGACGATTCACATTCACAGAAAGTGTATTTTCGTCCACATATGCATCGTTCTCCCAAAGCTTCGTCATAAGCGCATCGCGCGATACGATCTTCTCCTTATTCTCAAACAGTGTCTGCAAGATGCGAAGTTCATTCTTCGTCAGTTCCATCTTTTGATCCTGATAGGATAATGTCGCATCTGCAAGATTTAGTATTGCTCCATTGTGTTCACTCAGGCTCGCGCTGCCCGCAAAATCATAACTTCTTCGCAGCAAAGCCTGGATCTTTGCAGTCAGCACTTCAAGAGTAAACGGTTTCGCCACAAAATCATCGCCACCCATACTGACCGCCATCACAATATTCATATCATCTGACATCGATGACAGAAAGATGATCGGCAGCTGCGAGATCTGACGGATCTGCGTACACCAATGGTATCCATTGTAAAAAGGCAGATGAATATCCATCAGTACCAATTGTGGATCAAACGCAGCAAATTCTTCCATCACTTCATCAAAATTCTCCACACAATGAACGGTATAATTCCATTTCTCCAGATGATTCTTCACCGTTCTTGCGATCACTTCATCATCTTCCACTATAAAAATTCGATACATCATAAACTCCTTCGGACTTATCCGAGTATATCAGCTATTCTTTATTGCCACTGTCCTTCTTCGTAATTCCCGGCACCATCGCCGCAGGCTGGGTGATCGCCGTACCAAGTATCATTTTCACGATCCACACAAAGAAAACCATAACAAGAATCGGAATCAGGCAGGTCGTAACAATGAGTACTGCAAGTCCGTCAATGAATTTGTTCAGCATATACTTGAATTGTTCTGTTGCAATACTGGCAGTATCCTTTGCCTGTTCGATTGTATCTTTTGCTTTATCCACAAGTCCTGCGAAGAAACCTTCATCCCCTGAATTCTGATCGGATTCAGTACTACTTTGGGCATTTTCCTCGGTCTGACTGATCAGATTCTCCGTCTCCGCAAGCGTCGTATCAATCGACTCCTGGTACGTGTTATAGATTAATTGAGACACGTGCACACTCACAGGAATGACTGCATAGACTGCCAATCCGAAGATCAGAATCTTTACCCCGAGTTTCCAGAAGAAATCTCTCCGGATTCCAAAATACAGAGCAATTGCAATCATCGCAGCCGGTATCAGCCACCGGAAGGTGAGTGCTCCCAGAATCGTCAGTAAATATTTCTCGAGATAGATTGCAGAAACCACAATCAGGAAATATCCGCTTAAATCGGTCAGTTTTTCCGCAATCGGCGTACCGGTATCGCCCGGTATCAGTGTAATTGCAGCGGAAAGTGCCGTTGCTCCTGCGCATAACTCCAGTGCAGTCGTCTTCTTTTCATCGAGGTATGTGATTGTTTTCTTGTTCACAGTGTATTCCGGCGAAGAATAATTTTTCGCCAGTACAATATTCGACACTAACGCGATCACAATACATAGCACAATCATAACAATTCGAAAAATATGATTCTCTTTTATTCTTTTCTTATCCATGCTCTCACCCTCTGTTGTTCCTATTCATCCAATTTTCGCCAACTATTTTTTT
>ENA-USUJ01000131-USUJ01000131.1-human-gut-metagenome-genome-assembly--contig:-NODE-131-length-57323-cov-7.915907_pt1 | contig 57323 bp, 57 predicted proteins | sample MGYA00250061_ERZ773398 | MGnify/ENA primary metagenome ERZ773398 (study PRJEB29103, sample SAMN06111992) | human gut metagenome | biome: human gut; feature: ankylosing spondylitis patient; material... | reverse complement strand
ATTGCCCGGATAGATGATGTGGGCGATGGCTCCCAGTTCTTTACGTGTACATGAATTATCTCTATATATAGCGTACCCGTTCCCTTGCCCAAAGGCGTTTCCCGCGGAGACCAAATTGACAACGCATGTCTTGCAAAAGAATACGGCGCAACCATACTCGAACAAGACGAAAACTTTTCTTCTTCGCTCTGCTTGGCACTGAAAAACGCAGAAAAAAATCCGCCTATGAAAGAAATATCCGTCGACGCAAACGGAAAAATTGTGAACGTTGTGCGTGGTATAGTTGAGGCATGCAAAAACAAAAAACTATAGCCAAATGGCTTGCGGTGGTGCTTCTTCTCACGGTTGCGATTGCCTGTTACGTGGCACTTTCCGCAATACTGCAAAAAAGCGACAATACGAAAGTTGCAGGCGCAAACGACTCCAATCCGCAACAGCAAACTCCCATCAAAAAAACTTATTCGACTTTTCCCAGAAAATCGGAAAACGTTGACAAAAACGCGATAAATCACGTCGGCGGCTCGGATGACGAAACGCTTCTATCAACCGCCTATTACCGTGGAAAAACTCTCGTGTTTTTCAAAAGCGAATCGGATGACAGAGACGTCAAAGAATCGGGATTGTACATAGCGGTCTTTTCAAACTTTGCTCTCGAAAAAACGGTGAAAATCGGCGAGATAAGCGAAACGCTTCTTGACTGTTCTTTGTCAAAAAACGGACTCGTCGTTTTCATATCGTCACAAAACGGAACGCGCGTTTTGTCTTTTGACGAAAGCGTAAACGTAAACGCAAGATGTCAAACGAAAAAATACTCTCTGCTTAAAACGTATCTTCACGCCAATTCGCTCTTTGCCATAGCGTACGACGGCGTCGAGTTTTCAAGAATATCCGTAAGCGAAAATCTCACTGTATCCGGCGACAATTTCGTTTGTTCGGCAAATGACGTTTTAGACTATTCAATCACGGCATATTGCGAAAAAGTCTTGATATTTTCAAATTCGACAAACGGTGCAAATTGTTTAATATATGAACAAAACAAGGGTTTTAGCAATATGTTTTCACAGAATAAAAGCAAGATTGTGCAAATATTGCCCGTCGTTGCAAGTGAGCGTCAGACTTTCGTTTTGCTCTTGAAAAAGCAAGACGGCTACGACGTCGCGTCGCTCGACTCGTCGCTTGCGCTCATCAAAAAAGAATATGTCGAAAACTCCCGGAACGCCGCTCTTTTCTCAAACGGAAATTCACTTTCGGTGCTCACCGAAAACGCTTTTTATCGCTTCTGCGCACACCTTGATTTCGGCGGAAAATCTTCTCTCCATTCCGTCGGAATTTCAAAAAAATATACCGAGTTGAAAGCCTTTGACGGCGACGAAAACACGATTCTCGCAACAAGTGAAAGCGGCGTAGAATTGCTGGTATTCAACGGCACTTCGTTCAAAACGGTCGCTACGCTTCCGCACATAGAAAACACAATCCTTTCGTCGTATACAACGGGTGAAAACGGATATCTTTCTCTCGTCTTCGAGAGCGATTCAAACTCAAAAACAACGTATATGGGCTTCGGGAAAAAAGACGTTTTCGTCGCGCGTATATTGACAAGCAATGAGGGATAAGTTATACTTTGAGTATGAGCAAATCGGCAGTTCAATCGGTTACGAATACAAAAGGTAAACGCGCGACTTTGACGGTCGGGCTTGTGTTGTCGTTGCTTGCTTTCGTGATAACCGCATACGGCACGGCAACGTTTTTCCTTCCGAAACTCGATATGCTCACAAACGTCGGCGTGTACGATTTCGTTCGCGTATGCTACGTCATCGGTCTTGCGGTTTCTTTTGTCGGAGTCATACTTTCCGTGATAGGCGCAAACGGCAACGTTCCTATGGCGAAAGCGTCTTTCTTTTTCGGGACGATGACTTTCATTCTGTCTGCGGCTTTTCTCGTGGTCGTGGTTCTGTTCCACGTTTTCGTTCCGCTCGACGCGATGGGACAACTCGGAATTTAAGACACGCCGCCATTCGATTTGCGTTTTGATATTCGAAACAATAAACCTTGTAAAAATATGCAAAGAAGCGTTGCAAACCGCAACGCTTTTACTTTTATTGCATTATATCGAAGACAACATTTCAATCATTCTTAGGCGTTCGTATCGTTTGAATCGCCCGTTTCGCTTCTCCTATCGAATTCGTTATTTGTTTCGATTCCGTTCCGAGCGGCAATATCCGTTGCGACTTCGTCTTCTTCACCGCCCGATTGTCTGACGTACGGTTGCGTTTTGAATTTTCTAGAAAACCGGTCGCCAAGCGATTTGACGATAAAATAGCACACGAGTCCCGTGACGATACCGGCGATTGCGCCTGCAAGCATCATATACGGCAGATAAACGAAAACGCTTTTGCCGACAATCAGACTTGCAACGCAAATTTGCATAAGATTGTGCACAATTCCACCGACGACTGACACACCGCACACACTGAACAATTTCGTTTTGTATAGCAGCGTCATGACAAGATACGCCGCAAGTGCCGACGGAAGCGACCATGCAAGTGACGCCATATTTGCCGAAAATACTGCGTTCAAAAGACAACGAAGCACGAGAACTACGTAGCCGTCAAGCGTGCCGACAAGCAAGAAACACGCAAGAAGCACCACGTTGCCTATTCCTATTTTTGCATACGGGAGCGCAGGCACAATGGGCGGAATCATGCTTTCAATCAGCGACACGATGAGTGCAAGCGCAAGAAACGTTGCGTCAACTGCAACTCTTTTCGCCGTAAATTTGGCGTTAGATTTCAAATCCGTCTTTCTCATGTTATCGCGTCAATCTCCTTTGTAGAAACCGTAACGACAACCTTGTTCGGAAGACATACTATTGTTCCGCCGTGTTTTCCGATTGCCTGCGCATGCGTGCAAAGTTGCTCGCGGCAATCGCTTTTTTCAACCGAAATACAACCGTTTTCAACCTTTATCGTCATTCTGCCGTCGAGAATATCGAAGACGTCGTCTTTTGTCAATTCAACCGTATACGCAAGTTTGCCGTCAACGTAAATCTCGGCAGTGTCTGCGCCTTGTCTCAAAGAAAAAGCAATCGTGAGCGCAATAAGAATTAGTATGACAACGACGACAAAGACGTCTCCGATTTTGAAAACGTCCTTGAAATTCGGTTTGTCTTTTTCAATTCTCTTTTTGCTCATTTATCGTGAAAAACGCACTTTATATATGCTTTTGTGTGGCATAAAGTCTTTTTATTGTATTTCGGCGTCAAAATCTCCGACTTTGACGCTTTGCAAATCCGACGTTATAATCAATCCGCAAACACCGAGACTTTCAAGCAGTTGCACACCCTTTTCTTTTCCAAGAACGACGACTGCGGTTGCAAGAGCGTCACCCGTTGTACCGTCGATTTGCAACGTGATTTCCTTACATTCTCCGTTTGCGTTTTCTACGTTGACTTCAACGGATACGTTCTTCGTTATCACCGTGCAGGATATAACCGCACCGTCCGCCGCTGTTGCCACGGGATAACCTGTCTTTGAATCTATAATGTGGGAATAATAAACCGCTTTGCCGTCTTTCATTGCGGTGTAATATCTTTCGTAGTCGCCGCTTGTAGACACGCACTCGCCGTCTTCAAGCGTAAACTTTGCATAATATGCGGTCGAGAAATTTCTGTCCGCTCTCGTCGGATTTGCAATTCCGATTTTATACGACTTGTTTCTCGCACCGATGTTTCCGCCGAGATTTACGAGCATTTTGCCGTCGGTTTTTAGAAGACTCTCGTTAACTGCATACCCCTTTGCGATACCGCCGAAATCGAGCATTGCGCCGTCAACGGTTTTCGTTACCGTCGAGTTTTCAAAGTCGAGAACGAATTTGTCAAAACCGACGCGTTTCAGCGTTTCGTTTATCTCTTCCTCCGTTGGCGGAGTTATCTCCTGACCTATTCTTCCAAACGTATCCCCCGAAAACTTCCAAAGCCTGACGATGGGATACACGCTCGGGTCGTATGCGCCGTTTGAGAGTTCATACACCGCCTTTGCGATTTTTGCAATCTGCATGGTGACGGCAGAGCACTTCACCGCTTCTCCCGCTTTTGCCGCATTGATTTTCGCAACGTCGCTTCCGTCTATCGTCGCAGAAAGCACGCCTTCTAGCGACTCGATATAATCGGCAACCGATTGCATATCTTTTTGCGACTTCAAGTCGTCCGCCTTTATCGTGAGCGTCGTGCCGTATACGAAATATTGCTCCGCTCTGCTGCAAGCCGTGAGCGAAGCAATACAAATTGCAAGTGTGAGTATCAAAAAAACAAATCTTGCCTTTTTCAAAATTGCACCTTGAAATTATTTTCTCGTAAACATGATGCCGATAGTGCCGGGGCCTGCGTGCGCTCCGATAACGGGGCCGACAGGTTGTTGCCAAATGGTTGCGTTCGGTGCGATTTCCCTGATCTTTTCCGCAAGGATGTCCGAGATCTCTCTGTTGTCGGCGTCAACAAGCGTGATGGGGGCGTTGTCGATGTCGCAATAGTTTTCTTTGAATGTTTCAAGCATAAACTTGTATGCCTTTTTCAAGCCGTTTTGCTTGGAATAGACGTCAAGTTTGCCGTCTTCGACGGTGAGCACGGGCTTGATGTTGATAAGGTTGCCCATCTTGGCTTTTGCGGGCGAAATTCTGCCGCCGCGCGCCAAATACTTCATATCTTCAACGATGAAATACACGCCGATTTTGCCAACGATAGAGTTGAGATAATCGTAGGTTGCATCGATGTCGTCGCCGTGTTCTCTGCAATATTTTGCGCCCATATACACCAACAATCCCGCGCCCATGCAGATGTTGAGTGTGTCAAACTTGCGATACTTGACGTTGGGATATTCTTCTTTGAGTTGGGCTATTGCCAAATCGTGATAGGTGAACGTGCCCGAAAGATGAGAAGAAAAAGCAATATACAATATGTCGTCGCCTTTCTCAAAGAACGGCTTGAAGATGTCATAATATATTTGCTGATTCAATCCCGCCGTAGATGCACTTGCGCCTTCTCTCATCTTAGTGTAGAAACCTTTTATGTCGGTGTTTTCTCCAAGGTCGCACATTTTTTCTTCGCCGTCGATGATGTAAGGCATTTGAATGACCTGAAGATTGAGTTCGTTTGCGTGAGTATACCAAAGTTCGCAATCGGTGTCGCAAAAGATGGTTGCCATACCTTCTCCTTCGTGAAGCGCATTATTTTGCACTACATTTTGTTTAATATTAATCATATCCATTCTATTATATATATTTGAATTTGTCAACTTATACGTTTTCGTTGAGAAAATCGCATGCATATCGGCAAAATTTTTCAAAAATTTTCAAATTTAAGGCTGATTTAAGTTTATTGTAATATGTTAAGAATATAAAATAACACGAAGGTGTAAATATATGGACGATTTCAACAACTTTTTTGACGATCAAAGAGAACAACGCCCCGAACCGAACACGCCGATATACCACACTCCCACCCCGAAAAATCACGGCGGAAAACTCAACACTGCAAGCATTATTTGCATAGTGATTGCAGCAGTTATGTGTATAGTCGTGCTTGTCAATGTCATCGTGCTTGCAAGTCTTAAACAAACGATTGCAGACGAATATGCGGCTCAAATCTCCGCAAATATGCGCGAGCAATACAGACAGGCAATCGAAGATGCTCTCAACAAAACGGACGTCGTTGAAGACGTGACCAATTCCGCAACGGAAAAAGCACTCGAAGCACTCACGTCAACCGTCGGACAGGTCGCAAACAAAAAATCGGCTTCCGTGGCAAGACTTTATATGTACGAATCGGCAGCGGCAAACCCGTCCACAACTTCTGCAAGCGGCGTTGCGAGCGGTTTTCTTATCACCGACACCGACGAAAGCGGCACGGCACAAAGATATCTTCTCACCAACGCACACTGCGTGAGATACGTCAAAAAGACGAGAACGGGGCTTTCTCCGTTTGGCAGTTCTTACGAATACGTTTGGACTTCATACGGAAAAATCATCTGCACGTTTGAAGATTCCGAAACTTCCTATTACGAACTCGAAATCGTAGCGTACGGTTCTTACAACGATGAAAACAAATCGGCAGAAAACGACCAGGCAGACATTGCACTTCTTCGCATTAAGGGAACGCAACCCTCAAACGAAACACATCCGTCTTTGAAAATCGCATCGAGCGACTACACGAAGCGCGGTGACGCAGTGGCTCTCATCGGCAATCCCGAAGGAGTGGGCGAAACCAACAGCGTAACTACAGGCACAGTGTCGCAAACAGGCATCTCGATAACAAGTTGGGGCGCAGGCACATTCCTTATGACAGACGCGGCTGTAAACGGCGGCAACAGCGGTGGTCCGATGGTTGACATTCTCGGCACCGTGGTGGGTATCGTTGAGTCGAAACTCGTTGACGAAAGCATCGACAATATGGGCTTTGCACTCTCTGCAGGAACCATAATGGACTTCATCGAATGGGCGGAAAAATCCGAAAATAATATTTTGAATAAAGCCTTGACAATTGATTTCAAAGTTGTATAATAATAACTGATCTCCCCAATTTGTCGGCACTTATATTTATTCTCCCTATGCCGACCGTAAGGCGTCCGGGTTTTCCGGGCGCTTTTTCGTTGCAAAAAAAATCCGCTATTATCCGTCTGTTTAGCGGAATATCCCGGCAATCTCTCGTTTTAGATTATTTGAAATAGTGCGATTCTTGCTTATATCTTGATTTCTTAATATTGCGATTTGCAAATACGCAATAAAAAAGCGCATGAAATTCATGCGCCTTTAATCTGTTTATTCGTTTCGACGTACAGTTCGTTTACGGTTCATTTACCGATATTTTCTACATATCTCACAAAAAGCGATATCTCAATATCCCCTAGCGACCGCAAGCAGTTTGTAATATCCGCAAAGCACAACTCTGTCGTAGCGATACGTTTCCCATCCGACAAGCGTTTCGGCGTTTTCAGAAACGTATGATTTGCAACACTCTTCCGCCCACGCCGCCGAAGCGTCGTCTCCTGCAAAAATCACGTACAACTCTTTTTCTACTTCATTTTCGACGCCGTCAACGGTCTCGGTGTACGTCTTCGTCGAGTAGATAAGGTCTTGAAGTTTATGGTCGGATTGACCGTCCTTAGTCATCGGCGTATTGCGCTCGTAGCGAATGGTTGCGCCGTTTTCGGTGAGTTTTTTCTCAACGTTTTCCTGACGCATACCGATTTTCAAACACGCAGTCAGTGACGAAAGCAATACGCAAATCATCAAAACGCATATTATTGACAATGCAATTCTCTTCTTTTTCATAACTATATATTAGTTTTTTCAATCGATTTTGTCAATCCAAAATTTGCCATACATACACGGGAGCATAGTGCAAACAATAAAAACAGGAGGTCAAGAATGAAAAACACTTTGATTATAGGCACAATGCTCGGAATAGTCACTGCCACTGCACTATATTGCGGTATGTCAAACAATTCACTCAAAAAAGCAAAACGTGCTTTCGTAAACAAAATCGAAGACATCATAATGTAACGCACCAAACGGCGTAAAGTCGTATATGCGAAAGCGCAATGCTATCAGATATTGCAATAGGACGAAATATAAAGCGAATTTACAATCTGAAGAAACTGAAAAAGACGGTAAATAGAAATCGCAACCGATATAAGTCAAAGCAATACTGGAAAGGATATTTGCGCAAGTACCATAGAGACTTATTATCGGTCTTCAAATTCATTTGCCCTTCTCTATAACACGTATCGTATATTTTATCAATTCGATAATATACGGTACGTGTTTTTATATTCCTATTTAACGACCATTTCTGCTTGATTTAGGTATTTCGCAACACCTTTCGTGTATTAATCGTTTTTAACTCATTTTAAATGCAAAAGTAATTGAAAACGAAAATCACTGATGAAACGTATAACTTCACGACCCCCCCCATACAAAATATTGAGATGCAAGTGCACATATAACATCGAATACATGCTTGTGATAACTGCACAAAATGCGGAAAATTTCAAAAAATACATAAAAAAGAGCGGTCAAAGACCGCTCCGTTTTGAAAATATTTTATATTATTTCTCTTCTTTGCTTAGAACTTCACCTTTGAGATAAGAATCGATTGCGAGTCTGATTGCGTCTTCTGCAAGGACGGAGCAATGGATCTTTTGCGGCGGCAAACCTTCAAGCTCTTCGATGACTTGCTTGTTGGTGAGTTTGAGTGCTTCTTCGATGGTCTTGCCGATTATCATGCCCGTTGCCGTTGAACTTGACGCAACCGCAGCGGCACAACCAAACGTCTTGAATTTTGCATCCTTGATGACGTTGTCTTCAATTCTCATCGTGATTTGCATTATATCGCCGCACACTTCGTTTCCAACCGTGCCGATTGCATTGTAGTTTTCGACTTCGCCCATGTGTTGCGGATTTTTGAAAACTTCCATAACTTTTTCGTTGTACATATCTATACTCCTTGGATATATGCCCTTGTTTTTTCTATAAACGATTATTTCTTGTAAAGCGGAGACATATCTCTGAGACGCTTTACGATTTTGACGAGTTCATCGACGGTGTAATCGACTTCATCCATAGTGTTGTGTTTGCCGAACGTAAATCTTATCGAGCCGTGCGCCGTGCCGACGGGTACGCCGATTGCAAGCAGCGTTCTGGACGGTTCAAGAGAGCCAGACGAACATGCCGAGCCGGAAGACGCGCTAATTCCCGCAAGGTCGAGAGAGAATAGGATAGATTCTCCTTCGATGTATCTGAAACTGAAATTCGCGTTGTTCGGAAGACGTTTTGCAGTGTCTTTTGCGCCGTTGTAATAGATGTCGTCAATCTCGTTCAACACTCTTTCGACAAAGTGATCACGCAAGGACGCGACGTATTTGTCGTCTTCTTCAAGAGTGGAAAGCGCATCGTCAAGCGCGGTTGCCATGCCGACGACACCGGGAGTGTTGGTCGTGCCGCCGCGATGCGCTCTTTCCTGCTCGCCGCCCGTAAGAAGTTTCTCGATACGAATACCGTTTCTCACGTAGAGCATACCCATTCCTTTCGGCCCGTAGAATTTGTGAGCGGACATAGAAAGCAAGTCAACGCCCAAATCTTTGACGTCATATCTCACTGCGCCCGTTGCCTGAACTGCGTCCGTATGGAATAAAACGCCGTGTGCGTGAGCGACTGCACAGAGTTCCTTGATAGGCTCGATTGTGCCGATTTCGTTGTTTGCAAACATCACGCTGACAAGAACGGTATCCGGTCTGATTGCTTTTTCAAGGTCTTCAACGGACACAAAGCCTTCGCTATCAACGGGGAGATACGTTACTTCCCAACCGTATTTTTCAAGTTGCTTGCAAGTCGTGTAAATTGCAGGATGCTCGATTTGAGTCGTGATTATATGTTTGCCCTTTTCTATATTCTGAAGCGCAATGCCTTTGACAGCCCAGTTGTCCGCTTCAGTGCCACAGGACGTGAAATAAATCTCACTCGGCTTTGCACCGATGCAGTTTGCAAGAAGTTGCCTTGCGTCGTTGACGGCTTTTGCGCCTTCGCGACCGTAAACATGTTGCGAGTTTGCATTGCCAAAGACGTCGCTGAAATACGGCTTCATTGCGTCAAACGCTTTGTGTGACAGTGGCGTCGTTGCCGCATGATCAAGATAAATTTTTTCCATATATATGCCTTTGCGCCTTGGCGCGTAAAGAGTTTATTCGGTTTTTGTGACCTGCCAAGTTGCCGTAAGACAAATGCAAGTCGGGCTTTTCATATTTTCAATATGAAACTTTTTTCATATTTACCGATATTAGATAATAGCACCGACTCGCAAACATGTCAAGATTTTTTAGACGTTTTGCAAGACAAATCAGTCTTCGTCGTCTTCCACGTCGAGTTCTGCGTTGTGATAAACGTTTTGCACGTCGTCGAGTTCTTCGAGTTTGTCGATCATCTTGATGATGGTTGCCTGTTGCTCTTCGGTCGGCGTTACGTAGTTGTCGGGAATCATGGAAACTTCTGCGGAAAGGACTTTCACGCCGTCGTCTTCGAGACTCTTGCGGACGGATTGCAAAGACGCGGAATCCGTGTAGACTTCGAACACTTCGTCGTCTTCGGAGTTGATGTCTTCAAAACCTTCGAGTTCGAGTGCGTACATCATAAGGTCGTCTTCTTCTATATCCGCTTTTGCGATGGTAATAACGCCGCGACGTTTGAACATAAACGAGACGCAACCCGTCGTACCCATAGAGCCGCCGAATTTGTCGAAAAGGTGTCTGACGTCGCCTGCCGTACGGTTTTTATTGTCGGTGAGTGCTTCGACGATGATTGCCGTACCGCCTACGCCGTATCCTTCGTAGGTCATGTCTTCGTAGTTGATAGAGCCGAGTTCGCCACTGGCTTTCTTTATGGAACGCATGATGTTGTCATTGGGCATATTGTTGTCTTTTGCCTTTGCGATAACTTGCGCGAGTTTGCTGTTGCTGTTGGGATCTGCGCCGCCGTCTTTGACCGCAACCGCGATTTCACGACCTATCTTCGTGAAGATATTCGCACGCGCTGCGTCGGTTTTGCCTTTCTTCTGTTGAATATTATGCCACTTGCTGTGTCCACTCATACTTGTTTTCTCCTATATTGATTGATACATTGCAACGGCCGTTGCGACCGCCACGTTCAATGATTCTACGTCGTTTTGCATCGGCAACGAGTAGATTTTTTTAGCATTTTTTACGAGAGTATCGCGCACGCCGTGCGCTTCGTTGCCCGATACAAACAAAATCGGTGTTTTGGGCTTGTTTTCAAGGATATTTTCGCCGTCCATATCCAAAACCGCACTCGAGGTAGATTTGCAAAGCGATATTGCCTGCTCTTCGTCGATTTGACACGCTCTGACCTTGAAAAGAGTGCCGAGCGTCGCTCTTACGACTTTGGGGGAATATATATCCGCCGTGTCGAGAAGATATATATCGCAAAAACCGCACGCTGCCGCCGTTCTGAAAATCGTTCCGAGATTGCCCGGATCGCTCACGCCGTCAAGCAAAAGCGCGTTGCCGCAAGGCATAGCAAAGTCGTTCATCGGTATTTTGCAAACAGCACAAATCCCGTACGGCGAAACGGTGTCGGCCACGTATTCCATCACGTCGTCGCTCACCGCATATACGTGCGCGCGCGTATAAAAAACGGCATTTTCCGCCATATCTTCGCTTGAAGCCGAGAAAAACTTCTCTGCTTCGTCAAACCTTTTTTGAGTTGCGAGAACGTACTCTACCTGCACGCCCGTCGGCATATCTTTCAAAAGATTTGCCCCTTCAACCAAAAACAGTCCCGTTTGCTGACGGAACTTCTTTTGCGCAAGCGAGCGAGCCTGCTTCACGTATTGATTTTGGGTGGAAGTGATGATTTGCGTCATTTTACCGCCTTGATCACGTTGTCAAATCGAATACGTCTCTATAAGAAAAATACTCGTAAAATATCCGTTGCGCAAATCAATGCGCAACGGATACTTCGTTTAATTATGCAAGAGCCTTCTTTGCTTGGTCGCAGAGAGCCGTGAATGCTTGGGGATCGCTGATTGCGATTTCGCTGAGCACCTTTCTGTTGAGATCGATGCCTGCGACTTTGAGACCGTGCATAAGAGTGGAATAACTCATACCGTTGATACGTGCAGCAGCGTTGATACGTGCAATCCAGAGTTGTCTGAAATCACGTTTCTTTTGCTTTCTGCCAACGTATGCATAAACGCCGCTCTTGAGAAGTTGTTGTTTTGCAACACGATAAAGGGTGTGCTTTCCGCCATAATAACCCTTTGCTTGTTTCATTATTTTTCTACGCTTTTTGACTGCGTTGACTGCTCTTTTAATTCTCATTGTTCAATTCTCCTTATTTGTACGGCAACAACTTTTTGAGTTCTCCGCATCTCGTTTCGTCTACGTATTCGATGGAACGAAGATCTCTCTTTCTCTTGGTTGTCTTCTTGGTAAGAAGGTGGCTGTGTGCAGAATGGCCTCTCTTGTAAAGACCGTTTGCTGTAACGTGGAAACGCTTCTTTGCTCCGCTATGTGTTTTTTGTTTTGGCATAGGTCTGCCTCCTAATATATTTTTGCTTTGCCTGCATTGCTGCAAGCCACAATAAATGTCTTATTTCTTTTGTGACGGTGCGAGAATGGTGTAAATCATGCGACCTTCCTGCACGGGCTTTTTCTCGACCATGATGTCTTGTCCGACCATTTGGATATAGTCTTCGACGATTTTAACCGCGATTTCGGGGTGAGCCTGTTGACGACCTTTGAGTCTTATCGACGCTTTGACCTTGTTGCCTTCCGCAAGGAATTTTGCGGTTTGTTGCGCAAGTCTCGTCGTGTCGCCGATGTCGATAGTCGCAGAAAGACGAATCTCTTTGATTTCCATCACTTTCTGATTCTTCTTCGCTTCCTTTTCGCGCTTCTGTTGTTCGTAACGGTATTTGCCGTAATCCATCAACTTGCACGTGGGCGGTTGAACCGATGGCGGCGAAACCTTGCAAATGTCAAGACCGCGTTCTTCTGCGATCTGGCGCGCTTCTCTCATCGAGATAACGCCGAATTGCTGACCGTCGTCACCTATCAGGCGAACTTCTCTGTCTCTGATTTGTTCGTTGATTTGCAGTTCTTTCAAATGCTTACTCCTGTATTCCCGTAAGGGTTTTTGTTTTTACACAAAAAAATAAGTGTCGAAGCCAAGATGCCTTCAACACTCACTTAACCTTATCATAGACAAGTACACTTTGTGTGTGGTGACCATATCGCTTTCGCTAATGGTGAAAGGCTGTCCTTTGCTTGCTTAACTATACTAACAAATACAAAACACATTGTCAAACGATTTTGAAAATTTGTATGGTTTTTTCGCGATATTTTGTTTATATGTATATGGAATATATGGATTGTTTACAATAAAACCATAAAAATGAGTTGGAAATTGAAAGAAAAAAGTATTATGGGAGATTTTAATAATATCGTGAAAAATAGATGAAGAGCAAGGAAACGCCCTGTGGGTGGCAACCCTAATGTACTAAGCGTACATGAGTTGACAAACACAGGGCGTTGACACAGCTATTCGCTATTTGGTGCGATATTATTTAATCTCCTTCGTGGCGACTTCAAGCAAAGCCTTCGCCACAAACTCTTCCACCGTCATAGTGCCGAGATCGCCTTCACTGCGATGGCGGACGGAGATTACGTTCTGTTCCGCTTCTTTGTCGCCGATGACGATGATGTAAGGAACTTTGTCGAGTTGCGCTTCTCTTATCTTCTTACCGAGTTTCTCACTGCGCACATCCGCTTCTGCACGAAGTCCGAGATCGAAGAGTTTGTTGCGCACTTCTTTTGCCTTGTCGGCGGTGCGATCGGTGAGAGAAAGCACTCTTGCCTGTTCGGGCGCGAGCCACATCGGGAACGCTCCGTTGTATTTCTCTATGAGCATTGCAAGAGTACGCTCGTAGCAACCAATTGAAGATCTGTGAATGATGAGCGGACGAGCCTTTTCGCCGTTCTCGTCAATGTAGATCATGTCGAAACGAGTTGCGAGCGAGAAGTCGATTTGCACCGTGAAGAGAGTGTCTTCTTTGCCGTGCACGTTCTTGCCTTGTACGTCGAGTTTCGGGCCGTAGAACGCCGCTTCGCCCCACGCTTCCGTGTAGTCGATATGCAAGTCGTTGAGAATGGTTTGCATTGCAGTTTCAACCTTGTCCCAGTCTTCCGCATTGCCGACGTACTTGTCAGGGTCTTTCGGGTCCCAACGAGAGAAACGATAGCTCACGTCGTCTTGCAAGCCGAGAATGCCGATGAGATATTTGATAAGATCAACTGCGCCTTGGAATTCGCTTTCAAGTTGGTCGGGCGTGCAGACGATGTGTCCGTCCGAGAGCGTGAATTGACGGATTCTTGTCAAGCCGTGCATCTCGCCGCTCGCTTCTTTTCTGAATTCTATTGCTGTCTCGGCATATCTCACGGGAAGGTCACGATAGCTCTTCAAGCCGTTCTTGTAGATTGTGAATTGGAAGGGGCAAGTCATAGGACGCAAGCACAAAATCTCGTCGTCCACGTCTTCGTCGCCGATGTAGAACATCTTATCCTTGTAGTGATCCCAGTGTCCCGAAGTGATGAACAGGTTGTTCTTGGTCATGATAGGCGTCTTGGTGAGCAAGTAGCCACGCTTTTGCTCTTCGTCTTCGACGAAACGCTGCATGATTTGGATGATACGCGCGCCCTTGGGCATGATGAGCGGAAGTCCTTGTCCGATGTTTTCATCGGTCATAAACAAGCCCATTTCTCTGCCGACTTTGTTGTGGTCGCGAAGTTTTGCTTCTTCGAGTTTTTGGATATATTCGTCAAGATCCGCCTTCTTCTCAAAGCAAGTGCCGTAGATACGGGTGAGCATCTTGTTCTTCTCGTTGCCGCGCCAGTAAGCACCGGTGAGCGACGTGAGTTTGAACGCCTTGATCTTGCCGGTGGACGTGAGATGCGGTCCGCTGCAAAGATCGATGAAGTCACCTTGCTGATAGAAGGAAATCGTCTCGCCTTCGGGGATATCCGCAAGCAATTCTGCCTTGTAGATCTGCTTCATCTTTGCGATGCGCTCGCCTGCCTCTTCTCTTGAACATTCGATGCGGGTGATGGGCAAATTTGCTTTGATTATGCTCTTCATCTCCGCTTCGATTTTCTCAAAGTCCGCTTGAGTGATGGGGGTCTTGAAATCGAAATCGTAATAGAATCCGTTGTCAACTGCAGGGCCTATTGCCAACTGCACCGTCGGATAGATGTTTCTGACTGCCTGAGCGAGAATATGGGCGCAAGTGTGACGATACACCTTTTTGCCGTCTTCGTCGTTGAACGTGAGCACTTCAAAGTTGCAGTCCTTGTCAATGATAGTGTCCATGGAAGCGAGTTTTCCGTCGATACGACATACGATTGCCGCTCGTGCAAGTCCTTCACTGATGTGCTTTGTCACGTCAAGCGCGCTCATCGCGCCGTCGAATGACATTTTGCTGCCGTCTTTCAATGTGAGTTGCATATTACCTCCGCGCAATCAACCCTACGTAAGTTGTACGCGCAATATTATTTTTCCACTTTCGTGGTGATAGATATTATAGTATCGCAAAAGTCCAATGTCAATTATTTAGATGTTATATAATATACAAATCGCACAAAACAACCTTGCAAACCACACTTTCTGATATGCAAAAACAATGCCATTACAAATGATATACGAGAAAAAAGCGCAAAATGCAAGAGCGAGATTTATTGTCGCGGTTGCGGATGCAAAAGGCGTTGCGAGAGTGTCGCAACGCCTTTGAAATGTGAATTTTGATTGGTTAGAATATCATTTTTTTGCGATATGCTTATGCTTTGATGATGAACGAGAACTCGTGGAAACGGTTGGGCAAGATTTTGTAGCGTTTCTTGGTGCAGGCAAGAGCCGGGACGTCGCCGCCCACGCCGCGTTGCATGCCGTCGATGAACACTTCCACCACTCCGCCGTGAACGAGTTCGTGCGCATGCTTTGCGTCGTCGAGTGCTTCCTGCGTGTAGTCGTGGACGCTGAACTCAAACGGTTTGTCTGTGGCAAGGAACGTAATGCCGTCTTCACCGCCCACTTTGAGCCATCTTGCTTCGCAGTGGTTGCCGTTTTCTTGCGGAACGAGATAATCGTGTTCAAAATCTTTGATTTTGCCGTCGTATACGCCGAGAAGTTGAGAAGACTTGCGGTCGCAATAGTTTTCGTGCGGACCTTTTGCATAGAACTGCACGTCATCGTTGGTTGCAAGTTGCATTCTGAAACCGTATCTCGGCAAAGAATAGAGCGCGTTTTTGACCTTCATGCTGACTTTCAAGCCGTCTTCGCACATCTCGTATTTTGTCCTGAGCGCATACAGTTGCGGCGAGCAAGCCCAGTCTATCGTCACCGATTTGTCGGTGAGAATCATGTTGGACTTGACAAGGTTTGCGCTTGCGCGCTTGAAGAATTTCTTACCGAATATGCTTTGCACAAAGGACGGAAGTTGCGGTGACGCGTCGTTGTCTATCAACGCTCTCCAGAAGTTCGTCATAATCGGATTTGCAAGTTTTTCGTCGCCTTTTATCGTCAAAGACGTGATGCAACCGCTGTCTTTTGACACGACCGCGCGCAAATCACCGCTTTCGAGAATAATTTTGCCGTCTTCGTTGAACACGGTTTTGCCTTTTGCGATTTCGCGTTTCTTTTCGATAAAGCCCGTAAGGTCAAGTTGCTCGTATGCGACGACGTCGCCCTTTTCAAACACGTCGAAAGAGTCTTTGACAACCGCATAGCAGTTGACTGCGTATTCGTTGCCGTCTTTTGCGACAGCAAACGGCATTTTCACGCTACCCTTGCTTTGCGGTGCGACTGCAGGCATATCGAGAGTTTTCGTCTCTTTCACGACGCCGTTTTCAAGCAAATCGAGTTTGAGTTCGAAGCGGTCGAGAGCCGTGAACATATACTCGTTTTCAATCTCGATATTTTCGCCTTTGAGCGTAAACCAAACGCTTTGATACACTTTGCACACTTCGTAGAACGCGGGGTTGGGGCTTCTGTCCGCTCTCACGATACCGTTGAAAGCGAAAGTTCCGTCGTTGGGTTTGTCTCCCCAGTCTCCGCCGTAGGTGTATTCTATCGTGCCGTCTGTCCCCACTCTCTTGATTGCCTGATCGGCAAAGTCCCAAATATATCCGCCGCAAAGTCTGTCGTTGGCACGGAAGTGCTTCCAGTAGTCTTCGAAGTTGCCGAGACTGTTGCCCATGCAGTGCGCGTATTCGCATTGAATGAACGGCTTGTCCTTGTACATCTTGGGAGTGAGAAGATGTCCGAACGGTGCCCACAACGCCATGGAGTGAATGTGGCATTTGTTGTTTGCAATCTCTTCCATCTGCTCTTCCTTGGTGTACATCTCGCTCATTATGTCCGTCGTCTTGACGTATGCGTCCGGTTCGTAGTGGATGAGACGAGTCGTATCGAGTTCGAGAGCCGCCTTTTTCATATCGGGGAACGCCTTTCCGTTGCCGCTTTCGTTGCCGAGAGACCAGAACAATATGCACGCGTGATTGCGATAGGTGCGCACCATGTTTCTCATACGCCAGCAAACCTGCTCCGTCCACGTCTTGTTCGAGCGCGGAACGCGAGTTGCAAGTCCGTGAGTTTCAAGGTTGTTTTCGCACATAACCATGATGCCGTACTTGTCGCAGAGTTCGTAGAAATCACGGCTGTTGGGATAGTGTGACGTACGAATGGAGTTGACGTTGTGCTTTTTGAGAAGCAAAATGTCTTTTTCGGTATATTCTCTCGGGACGGCGTGACCGAAATCGGGATGGAATTCGTGACGGTTTACGCCGCGTATTTTGAGTTTTTTGCCGTTGAGTTTTATGTACGGTTGCTTACCGTCGATTGACGGAACGATTTCAACCTTGCGGAAACCGAAGTCGATTTGTCGCATATCGTGGAAAACTTCAACACCCTTTTCCGATGACGTGAAAGTGAGTCTCAATTTGTAAAGATATGGATCTTCACTGTTCCAAAGATGCGGCGCGTCGATATTTTCGGTCATCTTGACCGAAATCGTCTCGCCTTCGTCGATTCCGAGCACGGCAAAATTGCCTTGTGCCACAACTTTGCCGTCTGCATCGATAAGTTCAGCTTTCAGGTCCGCGTCGTTCAATTCGAGACCTTGCATGCAATACACGTCTGCGTCGATAAGAAGTTTTGCTTTTGAGAAATCGTCATTGAATTCCGCTCTCGCAAAAACGTCGTCAATGCGCGCGGACGGAATGAAAACGAGCGTAACGTCACGGAACAAGCCCGAAATGCGCCACATATCCTGATCTTCGAGATAACTGCCCGTCGTATAGCGATAAACGACGATTTTCACTTCGTTTTCGCCGACTTTGACGTAAGGCGTGATGTCGTATTCCTGATAGTCGAACGTGTCTTCGCTGTATCCTGCAAACGAGCCGTTGATATAAAGTTCCGCACCGCTGTTCGCCGCAAAATTTATGCGGATTTCTCCGTCGATTTTGTCAAGCAAAAAAGTCGTGCGATAGAGTCCGCAAGTGTTTTCGTTTTCGTTGATGTGCGGCTTGCCCGTGGTTGCAATCGGGTGCGGATAGCGTATGTTTGTATATATCGGCTTTCCGTAGCCTTTGAGTTGCCAGTTGGACGGCACTTCGATTTTGTCCCAATCTTTCGGATTCAAATCGAGCATTGTCGCCGAGCCGAAATATTTGAAATCCCATTCTCCGTTGAGAAGACGAGTTTTCGCATTGCCGTCTTTGTCGAGTGGGAAACCTGCGCCGTGTTTTTTGGCAACGTTCACGCAATATACTTTGGGGTCGTTGTAAAAGTTTTTCATGTTTTTTCTCCTGTCGTCAAGCGTATCTGCTCGTGGCGTTATTCTGCGTCGGGAACGTAAAGAATTCTGCGGCAGTTGGGACATTCTGCGAAGTCACCGGGATTGCGGAGTTTCGCTTTCGTGTCGTTTGGCACTTCCATGCGGCAACGGCCGCAAATTGCCGCTTCTTTGTCGTATTCAACGACGGCAGGCATTTTCTTTGCTCCGCGCAAAGCCATATATGCTTCCATCATCTTGGGCGGCACTTCGCCTTTGAGTGCGACGAGTTGTTTTTGAATTTCGACGACTTTGGGTTGCAACGTCTTCACGAGTGCGTCGTATTCAGCCTTTGCCGCTTTGTACGCTTCGTTTGCTTTCACGCCCTGATCCCACGTCTTCTTGTAGTTTTCGTTGACCTGATCGATTTTCGAAGCAGCGCCGTTCGCTTCCTTTTCGAGAGCGGCGATTTTGTCTGCGATTGCAGACACGTTTTTGATGTAATAATCCGCTTCCGTCTCGTCCTGAACGTCATCGAGAATGCCGTCGAATTCGTCGAGTTCTCCTTTGAGTGCGTCGATTTTGTCTTTCATCTGCGCAAAGCTCGCAAGCAATTCGCCTGCTTCTTGTTTGAGTTTGCCCACGGTGTCCGTAGCGGCGTCGAGTTTTGCCTTTGCGCCTGCCAATTTCTGACGTTGTTCACTCTTTGCGACTTCGCTTTCGAGTGCCATAAGTTCAAGATCTGCTTTCTGATATTCGAGTATTTTGTCAAATTTCATGATATTCTCCTACTGCCGTAAAAGGACAGGTTTGTTTTGCTTTGATGATTTTCACTCCAAGCGGAGCGATGATGTTTTCAAACAGTTGTTCAACCGCGATTTCGCTATGATAGTGCGAAAATTCAACTATCGGGAAATCGTCGTTTTGCGACGCGACGTAAAGATGATGCTTGAAATCACCCGTCACGAAAACGTCCGCGACTTGCTTTGCGCACTCGTATGCGCTGTCTCCCGCTCCGCCGCCGCAAATGCACAACATGCTCTTAATTTTTTTGTTTGCGTCTCCCGTAAATTTTACGGTGTCGTCCGAAAGAACGCTTGCGACGTGTTTTGCAAACTCTCCGAGCGTGGTAGGCTTTATGTCGCACACGACTCCCACGCCGTTCGGATTGAGATTTTCTCCGCCGAGCATCTTTGCAACCGTCTGGCAAAGCCCGCCGTCGCACTCGTCGACGTTCGTGTGTGCGCTGTACACGGTCAGTCCGTTTTCAAGCACTTTTTTGATGAGCGCGCCTTTCGCTTCGTCAGTGTTTATGCTCTTTATCGCCGCGAAAAAGAACGGATGATGCGTAACTATGAGATTGCAACCGTTTTCAATCGCTTCGTCAACGACTTCAAAAGTCAAATCGAGTGCCGTTACGACTCCCGTGCATTCTTCAAAAAGGCTTCCCATCATAAGCCCGGGATTATCCCACGGTTCTGCAAGCGTTTTGGGCGCAAACTCTTCGATTGCGTCCGTTATATTTTTGATTTTCATAATTTTTCCTAAATTCTGTCTCCGAGCGCACTCTTTATAAGGTCTATTTTGCCTTGAAGTTGCGCTTCGGGATTTTTTGCGAGTATGTTTTCGAGCGAGCGAAGTTCCTTTTTCGCAAAATACTCGAAATTGTCACTAGTCTTATAAAACGCGCCGAACGTCAATTGCATATCGTCAAGCGTGCTTTCGCCTTTTTTCGTCTTGATAATCGTGTAGGTTTTCCCCGCACATTCGAGCATCTCGTCAAATACTATCGTGTGTTTCGACGAGACGATTTCTCTTCTCACTTTCTCGGGGTGAGTGTTTGGCGAAAGAATAAACGACGAAAACGTTTTGCCGTCTTCCCTTGCGCGCTGCATTATGCCGCTTATCACGTCTCCGCCCAAGCCTGCGATTATCACCGTGTCCACTTCTTCGCCGTCAACCGCGCCGAGTCCGTCGCAAAGGCGCGTCTGCATAACGTCGGCAACTCCGTTTTCAAAAGCGAGTTCTTTCGCCTTGTCGAGAGACGGTTTGCTTATGTCGGTGGCAATCACTTCGCTTGCCCTGTCGGTGCTGACGAGATAGTAGCCGAGTTTTCCGTGGTCACACCCGACGTCCGCAACCTTGCCGTAATCGACGAGATTTGCAATCGCGGCGAGCCTTTGGTCAAGTCGTATCGGCATCAGTCGAAATCTTTAAGTTTTTTAAGGCGGTTGGGGTGACGGAGTTTTCTCAATGCCTTTGCTTCGATTTGACGGATACGCTCACGAGTGACGTTGAACTCTTTGCCGACTTCTTCGAGCGTTCTGGGGTGAGAATCGTCAAGACCGTATCTCAAGCGAAGCACCTTTTCTTCACGCGGAGTGAGCGTGTTGAGCACCTGAATGAGTTGCTCTTTGAGCATATTGCTCTCAGCCACGTCACTTGGAGAAAGCGCGGTGTTGTCTTCGATGAAATCACCGAGATGACTGTCTTCTTCTTCGCCGATAGGAGTTTCCAAAGACACGGGGTCTTGTGCGATTTTCTGAATCTCGCGCACTCTTTCCACCGAGCAACCGAGATACGCCGCAATCTCTTCCGCAGACGGTTCTCTGCCGAGTTTCTGCAAAAGTTGACGCGTTGCGCGCACTTGCTTGTTGATGGTTTCAACCATGTGAACGGGGATACGAATGGTTCTTGCCTGATCCGCGATTGCACGGGTGATTGCCTGTCTTATCCACCACGTTGCGTAAGTGGAAAACTTGAAGCCTTTCGTATAATCGAATTTTTCAACCGCTTTCATCAAGCCGAGATTGCCTTCCTGAATAAGATCGAGAAATTGCATGCCCCTGCCGACGTAGCGTTTTGCGATGGAAACGACGAGTCTAAGGTTTGCTTCGCTCAGAATATGCTTGGCTTCTTCGTCGCCTTCTTCCATGCGCTTTGCGAGTTCTATCTCCTGATCTGCCGTCAAAAGCGGCACTTTTCCTATATCTTTGAGATAGATTTTCACAGAGTCGTCGACGCTGCTGTCGATGAGATTGTCGATTGAGATATCGTCTTCTTCGGCGGTGTCTTCAACCTTGATATTCTCTGCCTGCAATGCGTTGAACACCAACTCCATGTCTTCGGCAGTCGCGTTGAGATGTTCCAGTTTCGCCATTATGTCGTCTTCGCTGACCGAACCTTTGCTCTTTCCCAAAGCGACGATTTTGTCAATCTCTTGTTTCAAAAGTTGTTCTCTGTCCACACTGTCCTCCTTAGTGAATCAAAGTTTATCTTCAATTTCTTTTGATTTCAATATTTTTTGCAATCTCGTGATTTCTCTCACGGTTGCTCGTTTTTCATTCTGGTCGGAAAGTTCGTTGTACTTTTCCTTCAACTCGGCAAGACAGGAAGATATGCTCTCGTTTGCAAGCATAACTAGGCAATCGTTGTAGTAGTCCGCTTCTCTGTTGTGGTCGGAAAACTTCATATTGATTCCGAGCACGTTCTGGATTTCCTTGTCTTCATAGCCCATAGCGTCGTACATTCTGCTCACGTCCGCCTTGCCCGTCGGTTGCGATTTTGCCCAGTCGAGAAGTTTTTTGTGCGTATCGCACGCAAGCCATTCCGTCTTGATTTTGTTCAAATCCACACAGCCTGCACCGGTAAGCACGCAGTTGACAACAAATCTCGACGCACGCATGGTCTTTGCTTCTTTCTCTTCGGGATTTTCTTTGGGTATCTCCGCTTTTTTCACGCCGACAGTGCCGACTTCCTGCGAAAGCGTCTCGACGCTCACGCCCGAAAGTTTTGCGACGACGCCCATATAAACTTCGCGTTCTGCAACGTTTTCCACGCTTTTTAGCACTTTGAGAGCTTGCGAAACGTATTTTGCCCTGCCGTTTACGCTGCCCAAATCGTTTGCGTCCGCGCAAAGTTTCAGCTTGTATTCCATAAGCGGAAGTGCCGCGCCGACGTATTTCATATATCCGTCCTGCCCTTCGCTTCTCACCACTTCGTCGGGATCTTTGCCGTCCGGCAGCGAAACAACTCTCACGTTTTGCACATATTTCGCAAGGATATCCGTGTTCTTAACCGACGCTTTTCTGCCTGCGCCGTCACCGTCATAGCAAACGTAAACCGTGTCCGTCATTCTCGATATTTCTCTTGCCTGACCTTCGGTGAGTGCCGTGCCCATGCCGGCTATCGCGTTTTTGACTCCCGCCGCCCCCAGCGATATGACGTCCATATACCCTTCAACGAGTATCAAATTTTTGTACGCCGCACCGTTGAGTTTTTTGTCGCGCTTGATGAAATTTATGCCGTATATCGTGCGCCCCTTGTCAAACAAGGTGGTGTTGGTGGAGTTTTTGTATTTTGCAACGTCCTTTTCGCCGTGATATATGCGCCCGCCGAAAGCGATGACGTTGCTCATGCCGTCCATGATAGGCACGATTATGCGGTTTGCAAATGCGTCGGACGGACGATCCACGTTGGAGATAAGCCCGCATTCGAGCAAATCGGCAAGATGATAGCCTTTTCTGCGCATATATCCCACCATGGACTCATAGTCGAGCGAAAGCCCCAATCCGTAGCGTTTGCTCGTGTCTTCGTCTATGCCGCGATTGAGAAGATATTCCCTTGCGTCCTTGCCCTTGACTTCGTCTATAAGGTTGTTGCGATAATACCTTGCAACGTCACGCATGAGCTGTTTCAAAACGTCGCCGTGCTCTTTCTTCTCGGTATATTTTGGGTCGAATTTGACTTCGGGCAACTGCATGCCCACCTTGTCGGCAAGAAGTTTCACCGCATCGTAAAAACTGACGTTTTCCATCTCCATGACAAACTTCACCACGTCGCCGCTCGCTCCGCAACCGAAACAATGATACCAACCGTTGTTGACGCACATAGACGGCGTTTTTTCGTTGTGGAAAGGACAGCAACCGAAATATCGCCCGCCTTTTTTCTGCAAGGGGACGTATTGAGCGATAATCTCGACGATGTCGCATTTGTATTTGAGTTCTTCCATAAACTCGGGAGTAAAACCGCCTGCCATAAAGCCTACCTTTTTACTTTAACTATAATTATATACGAGAAATAAATACAAAATTCCTAAAACAATCCGAAAAATCTTTCACAAATCCCCGAAAAACCAAAACGAGACTTGCATTTTTTGCAAGTCTCGTGCATATTTATGCAACATATTCGTTCACGTCAACTGTTTCAATTGAATCGGCTTGTGCAACATAATCATTTGTAAAAAACATTGAAGCCGCAATCAAAGAAAACATCATTCCAAAAAGAATGAAAGCTAAAACTCGTCCGACTATTGCCGAACTGCATCTTTTGTTCATTGTAGGAATCCTCCCAAAAATGTATTTTTTTATTTAGATAATTCAACTGTTATAGCATTGATGAATTTAATTTTCAATCGAGTATAAACGAAATAATCCCCTTGTATGTGAACATATGAATCAAATTTAAATCCACGACTAAAGTCGCTGAATTCAACGCATTGCTTATTACCATCCAAATACGTATTTGATATTAAACTCTCACGTTTGTTTCCATTAAAAACATCAATTGTAATATCCGCACCAATCTGCGCACGCAATAGATAAAGTTTTAGAATTATGTCTTTAGCGTTAGATGAAGTCATATATAAATATACAATATCTCCGGCTTCACCTTTTATATAAAAATATGGATAATCGTAATCGCTAAAAACAAATAGGCGAGAATCCACTTCACCGATTGTCAAATCAAGCGAAACGTCCAAATGTTTGTTAAAATTGTTTACGACAATATAATAGCAACGTTCTTTTTCATCCTGTTGGAAAAAGAACGTTCTGCTCTCCAATTCGTCAAGTTTATCGAAGTTTTTGTCATATACGGTTATTTCTGTCGTATTATTGTTATTTCCGCCAAGATAATATTCTTCGTCCAAAAGATCAATCAAATATTTACCTGATTTTTTCGGAACATATTTTACGACAAAATCGTTTTCTCTACGAACATGCATAGTCGTTTCGACAACCTGTTGCGGAGCAATCGAACCTTTAATACTCTTTTGTGAACTGAGAAAAACTATATCGTATTTTTCTTTTTTTGAAAAGTAAACAATTCTTTCGCTTATTTCAACTCCGTCAATCAAAAAAGTAGCGTTTTCATCATCAATAGTGACAACATAATCTCCGCTGAATTTCGGTGTAAAATAAAATTCCGTTTTACCTTCGGACGACAAATCCGCAGAAAATTCATAATTTGACGAAACGATTTCAATTGGCAATTCATCTGCACCGTCGTCATCACATGCGCACAATGAAAAAATCAATGTCGCAACCACAATTGACAACGCCAAAAATATCAACAATTTCCTGCAAAAATTTTTGAAAAACAAATTTTTCATATTATCCTCCGCCATATTCGATTACTATTATACACCTGTTGCAAAATAAATGCAACCGCTATTTGCACGATATACAAATCTTGACGGCAAAAAAAACGCACGCCGAAAGCGTGCGAAAAGGCAATTTGCAATTGCGCAAATTTATAGGCAAAATCGGCATAAACGCAAAGGCGATTATGCGCGATTTTGCGGCATCTAACAAGATTTGTTATTTGTTGGCTTCGATGTATTTCACAACGTCGCCCACCGTTTTGAGCGTGGCGACCGCATCGTCGTCGGCAACAAGACCGTATTCTTCTTCGATTGCCATAATGAGTTCCACAACGTCAAGGCTGTCAAGTCCCAAATCGTTTACGATGTCGCTCTCGAGCGTGATGCGGCTTTTGTCAAGTCCGATTTGGTTGGCGATGATGTCTCTTACAGTTTCAAAAATCATGATTGTATGCTCCTTTGCACCGATTATACCACACTTTAGCCTTGCTTTCAAGGCAAAAACGATATGTGCGGCGGTTTTAATTATATTGCGAATCTCGCTCTTTTGCCGATGACAAAAGAGCGAGATCGAGCAAAACTTGTTCGAGTATTATACGGCAATTTTCAGCAATCTAATCGCCTATTCTTCGTCCATTTGGTTCAAATCCATCTCATATGCGACAATGCTTTGCTCGTCTGCGCAAACGCATGCGTGATAGCCGTCGTAAACGGGAAAATGTTCAAAATGCGCGTCCTTTGGAATCTCGCATCTGAAGTTTGAAAGACCTTCTCCCGTCCATTTGAGATAACTCTCTCTTTCCGTCCATTTTTCAAAGAAATCTTGCGTGTCTTCGGCATCCATAAACGTGAATTTTGAATAATCTATATCGCGAATTTTTTCTATATCCACGCCTATGGGAGTGTGCGATATGCCCAGCATAATCACGCCGTGAGAATGAGAAAGATTGAAGTGTGCGTCTTCTGTGTCAAAACGTGGTTTTTTGCCTTCTTCTCTTATTATCTCGACGGTCTTTGGCAACTTGTTGCCGTAACCTGCCATTATGTCGCGATAATAGGAATAACAGTATTTGACAAACTTGTCGCTGTCCGCTTCTCCCCTTGCGAAAAACAAAACCATATCAGTTCTCCACTCTCAAAACGGCGCAAATATCGTCCGTGCAGGATAGTTCTTTCACGGTTTCGAGCGTCGATTTCATATTGCTTTCTTTTGTTTCTTCGGTGACGAGAACGAGATATTCGCCCTGCTCGTCCGCCTTTTTCAACACGTTTTTGACGCCGATTTTGCCGTTTTCAAAGGCTTTTGCCACTTTTGCAAGCGAGCCGTCTTCGCCGTTGACAGCGACACGCACGTAATACGCCGTTGTGAAGTCGGTTGCAAAATCTTCATCGTTCACTTCGACTTCGTCTTCCCAAAAATAGCGTCTATGCACGTCTTTGCCGCCTGCGAAAACAATATCGCTCACGATTGCGCTTGCAGTGGGCAACGAGCCTGCGCCCCTGCCGTACAACATCACGTCGTCAACGTTGTCTCCGTGGATGTACAGCGCGTTGAACGAGCCTTTGACGCTTGCGAGCGGATGATTGGCAAGGATAAACGCCGGATGAACGCGCGCTTCGATTTTGCCGTTCACAAGTTTGGATATGGCAAGCAATTTGAGCGTATAACCGAGTTGTTTTCCGAATGCGATGTCCTTCACCGCCACACTCGATATGCCTTCTCTGTACACTTTGTCGATAGGCACGCGCTTGCGATATGCAAGGGACGAAAGAATGCTGTTTTTGTACATCGCGTCAAAGCCTTCCACGTCTGCCGTCGGATTTGCTTCCGCATAGCCGAGTCTTTGCGCTTCTTTTAGGCATGTTTCGTAGTCCGCGCCTTCGTCGCTCATTTTGGTCAAAATGTAGTTGGTCGTGCCGTTGACGATGCCTTTGAGCGATGTGATTTCGTTTGCCTGCATGCTGTCTGTAAGCGTGCGTATAACGGGAACGCCCCCAACGCAACTTGCTTCGAAATATATGCCTGCGCCCGTCTTCTTTGCCGCGGCTTCGAGTTCGTGCCAACTCTTCGAGAACATCTCCTTGTTTGCCGTGACGACGCTCTTTCCGTTTTCGAGTGCTTCTATGAGAAAACTCTTTGCCGGCTCGACTCCGCCGAAAAACTCCGCAACGATATCGACGTTTTCATCGCGCGCAATTTCGTCCATATCCTGCGTGACGATGTTTGCGTCAACGCCAAGCTGCTTGCAACGCTCGATATTGCGTTCGAGCACTCTCACCACTTCTATGTCAAGACCTTCGTTTCTCTTTATCATTTCGCGCTTGGTTGTGAGAATCTCCCACACTCCGCCGCCGACGACGCCGAGCCCCAAAAGCGCAACTCCGATTTTTTTCATATTTCACCTATTTCGTTCGTTTCGCCACCGAAACAAAAACTATTTGCAAATCACTTGCGATTTCTGTCGTACACCATCTTCAAGCCTTTCAGCGCAAGTGCGCGGTCGCTTTCGTCGATGATGTCTGGTTCGACCTGTTGCACGAGTTCGGAAAGTCCGCCGGTGGCAACGACCTTTGCGCCTTTCATCTCGTCAAGTTGCTTATACTTTTCAACCATGTATTTCACAAGCCCCGTATAGCCGTATACTATACCGCTTTGCATACAACTCTTCGTATCTCTACCCACGATGTTTTGCGGTTTTTCAAGTTCGATACGCGGAAGTTTCGCCGCCGTCGTAACAAGAGACTCCGTTGCCGTCTTGATGCCGGGAGCAATCGCTCCGCCCAAAAACTTTCCGTCTTTCGTGACGAGATTGAACGTCGTTGCCGAGCCGAAATCCACCACGATCACAGGTCCGCCGTATATGGCGTATGCCGCCGCCGCGCCCACGATTCTGTCCGTGCCGAGTTGAGTCGGTTGGGCATAATCGAGCGTGATGCCCGTGTCCGTGTCGCAGGACACGATCAACGGAGATTTGCCGATATAATCGTTGCACATGTGCTCTATCGTGTAGTTGAGCGCGGGCGCAACCGAAGACATGACGCATGCGTCTATATCTTCAAAATTGACGCCGCGTTGGCGAAGAAGGTCGTACAGCACCATTCCGTATTCGTCCGCGGTGCGGGACGCCTTGGTGGAAACTCGCCACGAGGCGATCATCTTGTCGCCGTCAAAAACACCGTACTTTACGTTGGTGTTGCCTATATCCATTGTGAGAATCATTGTTTCTCCTTACGCGCTTGTGCGCACAATAAGTATGCTAACAACAAGTATAACAAACAATCGAAATATTATCAAGAAAAACTATATTATCAATAAAAACTTGAAAAACCATAACGGTATGCAAATTGTGTTTTCATCGCAAAAGCACATCTCACAACAAAAAACACACCCCACAAAAAATTAAAACCGCACGAATGCGGTTTTTCAATCATTTTGCAGGTTTTTTGACTTTAGGCAAGGACAGTTCGAACACCGCGCCGTTGTGATTGTAGGCTCTTATCTCTCCGCCGTGAAGTTTGATTATCTCTTTTGTGAGCGCAAGCCCTATGCCCGTATTACCGTTTTTACCCGTATAAAATCGCTCAAACACGTGGGGCAAATCTTCTTTTGCAATGCCGTCACCGTCATCGCTTATGGTGACAACCGCTTTGTTGCCGTCGTCAACGCACTTGATACACACCGCAGTCTTGCAATATTTGAAAGCGTTTGCCACAAGGTTGGATATTGCTTTGCGCATCTGCTTTTCGTCGACAAGCACGATTGCCTCGTTGCAAAGCTCTTGCGTGAGTTGCTTGCCGCTGTTTTCAAAAGCCGGCAAAAGCGAGCCGACAACGCTGCCTACAATTCGGGTGACGTCTTGTTGTCTAAAATCGGACTTTGCTTGCTCGGAGTCTATCTTTGACAAGGCGAGCAATTCTTCAATCAACGTGGTCATGCGATCGCTTTCTTCAAGGATGACGCTTGCCGATTCCTTTGCAGGCAAAACCCCCGTCTGTATGCCCTCGGCATAACCTTGAATCGCCATGAGCGGTGTTTTTAGCTCGTGCGAAGCGTTTTGAAAAAAGGACTGACGTATTTCCTGCGCCGATTCTATGGTTTTGCCGAGCTTCAAACCTATTGCGCATATCACCGCGCCCACCACGACAACCGCTCCGCAAAACATGAGATTGAGCCACTTGATATAACTCAAAATCGCACTTATATCAACGTAGAGCGCATACACAAAATTATCTGCCAAATCTTCAGCCGAAGAATACGTTGCCAAAACTATATTGCGATTTTTGCCCCTGACTCGATAGAACTCACCGCCACCGAGTTTTTTGTCGGCGCAAAACGCAAGCACTGCTTTTTCCGTGTCCGTCAAATAATACAAATCATCGTTTTCCTGATTGATTTCCAAATATCCCACGCTCGCACTCAAAAAGTTTACGCCCTTTGTCTCTTCGCCGGCGGGATCGTAGGTGGCAAATTCGTTGGTGATGGCAATCTTTGCCTGCCTTTCAAGATCCTTTGGCAAAGCAACGTTGACAACGATAAGCAATGCACAAAGTATGAGCGCAACGGCAATCAAACAAGCCAAAAGGATTTTCAGTTTGATACGAGTCATTTGTCCGTCTCCGCGGTCGCGAGTTTGTAGCCGTAACCCCACACCGTTTCTATGGTAACAATGCTGTTTGATGCGGACAATTTCTTGCGTATGCGTCTTATCGTCTCATCGATAGCACGCGTTTCGGTGTCCTCGCTGTATCCCCAAATCTCGTCCAAAAGACTATCTCTCGAATGTGTCTTTTGTGGCTCTTTCATCATAAAAACCAAGACATTCATTTCAGTCTTTGTCAGCGGAACACGGGTTTTATTCGCCAAAACGGAGTGCTCATCTTTGGAATACGTCAAGTCCGCATATTTCAGCACATTGCTTGCGTCCTTCTTTGCCGCGCTCATTTCCACCCTTCGCAACAACGCCTTGACTCTCATCAACAGCATTGTCGGGCGGAAAGGTTTTGTCAAATAATCGTCACCGCCGAGAGTGATGCCGTTGACATAATCGAGTTCGCCGTCCTTTGCCGTGAGCAAGATTATCGGCACGGACGAATATTTTCGCAGTTCCTTGACGCACTCTATGCCGTCTCTTCCGGGCATCATTATGTCCAAAATTACAAGGTCGGACGGCTCTTTTTCAAACGCACAAAGAAGCGAGTCGCCGTTTTCAAACGCGCTCACTTCGTATCCGTCGCTTTGCAAAAAGTTCTTCAAAAGTTCTCTGATGTTCTTTTCGTCGTCGGCAATATAAATCTTGTGTGCCATAAGTCCTCTACGGCAATCGGCGTTGCCGTAGCAACGCCTTTTGCAAGGTTGGAATAGATGTGTTGTATTTTGTTATCTTGCGCAATTAGCACCGCAAAGCGCAACGAGTTTTTGGGAGATTTCATCAAGTTTTGCAAGGTCTTTGAGAAGTGTGTCTTTCTCGTCTTGCGTCAAGGTTGCAAGATTTGCGATGTAGGTTGCCTCGTCAAAGCCGGAATAGTCAAAGTTGCAATCGAGATCGTCATAGGATGCGTACACTTTGTCCCAAAGGTCTGCGTGAGCGTCCAAAACATCGTCAAATTCTTTTCTAAGAGCTTGGACTTGATCGTTTGCAAGTTCTGCCTCATCGCACAATTTGCCAAAATCATCGCCAAAGAAGTTTTCGTCGGTTTCGATGAAAAGCATATCGCCGCCACAGCCATTGTCTGCAAAATAGTCATCGTCATTTTCTGCAAAATCACAGTTGCCGTCAGAGCAATCGTCATAAGGCATATCTTCGTCTTGATCAAACAATTCGCCATAGAGTTTGTCGAGTTTCGCATCGAGATCGTCAAGCAAATCAACATTCTTCAAAAGCGCGGCTTTCTCATCGTCCGTCAAAGTGGTCAATCCGCCGATGAATGCCTTCTCGTCAAAGTCTTCGGGAAGAGTGTCGAGTTTTTGAAGTTCTGCAAAATACTTTTCCCAAAGTTGCGCATTGTCGTCAAACGCTTTTTGATATTCCGCTTCGAGTGCGTCGATTTGGTTGAGCACCTGCTCCGATTGCGCGCTTGCCGATCCTTTGTCGGTAGTTGCGCTTGCCACTTTGTTTTTGGGTATAAACACCGACAAGAGCGTGATTGCCGCAATCGCCATAGCAACGCCGATCGCCACGGCTGTTATTTTGATTTTCAAGGATTTTTCGTTTTTCATGGTTTTGCTCCTTTTTTGGTTATTGCAAGCGTTGGCTTACAATCGAAGTTTAGCAAATTTACACTGCAAAATCCCCGAAAAATTGCTATACATTTGCAACAAATTTGCAACAAATCGCATTTTTGCAAATATAAACCGAATCAAAGCAATTCTTGACTTCTTTATAATACTAAACAATTTGTATACTGTCAACACAACAAAATCGCGCGCGAAGCATTGATTTTTCTTTTATCGACAATCAAAAACGACCGAGATTTCGGCCGTTTTTGTTTGGGTTATTCCGCCCTGAAAATCGAGCGGAGCGAGCATCAAGCGGACAATCTTGCGAAATTGCGGATTGAGTCTTTATCCGTGTATGAACCGATAGCAAAGATTTTCCGCGCGATAGAAAAGTAAAAATCCAGCGTGGCTCTCGGCAATGCACGTTTACCGTGCGTTGCCGTTGCCACAGCAACGATTTTTACTTGCAGCCACAATTACATCCACCGCCGCAAAGGCAGGAAAGGATGAGAATGAGCCACACAAGGTCACAACTGTTGCAGGTGTTCATACCGCAGCCACCGCAAGAGTTGAGCAACATCAAAAGCAACACGATGTCGCAAGTGTTGCAACCGCATCCGTTTGCACCGTTTGTAAAGAATCCGTTCATGCTATGTACCCCCTTTTTCGTTTTAGGATTGCTCCTACATTACCTTACGCTTTCTTGAAAAATTGTGTTACAAACGCATTGAAAACAATCTTTCAAAATATACTTTGACGTGGGATATCTGAAGCGCATGATAGGTATAACAGTGGCATTGTTCTGCACGCTCATCGTGTCGGGACTTTGTTCTCTTTGCTTCAATCTCGACTTAAAATGGTGGATTGCACTTGATAAACCGCCGTTTGTGGCAAGCGGTCTCGGATTTACACTTATGGTTGCAACGTGTTATCTTTCGTGTGTGTTGGCGGTGTCAAGGCTTGTGGAATTCAAACATTTGTTTCCGTCGATGATATTTTTTCTTTTGCTCGGCGTTTTTTCGATTCTTTTCGTCTTTGCTTTTTTCACGCTTAAAAATCTGGTTTTTGCGGTGTGTTGCATGACAGTGGTTCTTGCAATGGCATACGTGTTGTTTATCCGTTTTCTCATAAAAGACTGGAAGATAGCGTTGGAGTTTTTGCCTACCTTCGCTTTTGACGTATACGCATTTTTATGCGTGCTGTACATCTTTATGAACAACTGAAATTTTGGACTTTGACGCGGCATTATCGTCAAAAAATTTGACTTTTCATTATCTTTATTTTATTATCTTATAAACAATATTTATCGGCTCATCATCCGGATGAGTGCGAAAGGAGTTTTTATTATGGCAGACGTTACAATGGACAAGATCGTTGCCCTTGCAAAAAATCGCGGTTTCGTGTACCCCGGCAGTGAAATCTACGGCGGTCTCTCGAACTCGTGGGACTACGGCCCGCTCGGCGTGCAGATGAAAAACAATATCAAACAAGCCTGGTGGAAGAAATTCGTCGTAGAAAATCCCTACAACGTGGGACTTGACAGCGCAATCATTATGAACCCGACCACTTGGCAGGCAAGCGGACATATCGGCGGTTTCTCCGATCCCCTTATGGACTGCAAATGCTGCAAATCCCGTCACCGCGCAGACGATCTTATCGAAGACTATATGCACAAGCACGGCATCGAAGAGAACATCGCAAGCTGGACGAACGAGCAGATGGAACAATACGTGCACGAGCACAAGATCCCCTGCCCCGTGTGCGGCAACAGCGACTTCACGGGCGTGAGAAAATTCAACCTTATGTTCAAGACGTTCATCGGCGTGACGGAAGACTCCACTTCCACCGTCTATTTGCGCCCCGAAACCGCACAAGGCATCTTTGTCAACTTCAAGAACGTGCAACGCACAACGAGAAAGAAACTGCCCTTTGGCATCGGTCAAATCGGCAAGAGCTTCCGTAACGAGATCACTCCCGGCAACTTCATCTTCCGTATCCGCGAATTTGAACAAATGGAGCTTGAATTTTTCTGCAAGCCCGGCACCGACCTTGAATGGTTCAATTATTGGAAGAACTTCTGCCATCAATGGCTTCTCGATCTCGGCATGAACGACGAAAAGCTCAAACTGCGCGATCACGACAAGGAAGAGCTTTGTTTCTACTCAAAAGCCACCACGGACTTTGAATACAAATTCCCGTTCGGTTGGGGCGAGCTTTGGGGCGTTGCAGACCGCACCGACTACGACCTTAACCAACATATCAAGACCAGCGGCAAGGATTTGAGCTATATCGATCCCGTCACCAACGAGAAATACGTGCCCTACGTTGTCGAGCCGTCGCTCGGCGCGGACAGAGTGTTCCTTGCATTCCTTTGCGACGCATACGAAGAAGAACAAGTCGGCGAAAACGACACTCGTGTCGTGCTCCACTTGCACCACGCAATCGCACCTGTCAAGGTGGCAGTGCTCCCCTTGCAAAAACAACTCAACGAAAAGGCGGAAGAATTGTATGCACAACTCTCCAAGCACTTCGCTTGCGACTTCGACACATCCGCATCAATCGGCAAGAGATACCGCCGTCAAGACGAGATCGGCACTCCCTATTGCGTCACCGTGGACTTCGACACGCTTGAAGACAACTGCGTCACCGTCCGCGAGCGCGACACTATGGCTCAAGTGCGTATCCCGATTGAAAATCTCGTCGGCTACTTCACCGAACAATTTGAATATTGATTGTAAGTTTATCTCGCAATCGCTCTCGGCATAACCATATGCCGACACAACAACATCCACAAAAAAGCACCGCAACCGCGGTGCTTTTTATATTGCAATCATTATTAGTAATATTCAAAAATTCTTCTGACCAATAAATAACGCAACTATGTATTACTATTACTTAAAAATTAACAAATCCAAAATTTGCCATACTTATATTACCTTGCTCAATACATCCTAATTGCAACAATCTCAATGCCAACGCAAAAGTCGACTTTAACGTGTCATAAAGAAGTTCTTTCATATCGCTATTTCCTGTTGCTGAAAAATATGGCATTTCAAAATTATTATTTGTGAGAGAAATCTCTCTATAAAGGTATAAGTTACTATAATCCAAACGTCCACGCATTTCCCCTTCATCATTGATTGCTCCAGAATACTTAACTCCATGAATGTAATCCCATGATCCATTATCCTCAATAAGAAAAACTGTCACGATGGTGTAATCAGCTATCATTTTCGATGTAAGTTTAAAAGCAATCATCAACTCATTATCATCTGATTTTTTAAACAAAATCTCTCTTATGGTTTTTTCTCCATTTTCAACACTTTCTGAAGTATTGGATTTCAAAAAAGGATATATTAAGTCGGTAAATTTTTGTTTACAATTATCACAAATAAACATGCCTTTATGACCATATGCACGTGTTGCTTCCGACTTAGTTTCATTGCATTTTGTACATTTATATATCACAACTCCATTAGACTCACAAGTTGCGGTGTTTTTTTGCTCAACAAAATTATGCACGCATACAATTGGCTTTGAATCATTATCTTTCTTTTCATCACATGCAACTAAAGAAAACATTGCAAAGCATGACAAAATTGCAAATACAACAAAAATTTTCAATCTTTTGTTCATAATTTTACTCCAAAATAGTACTAAATGCCAAACAAACAATATCAAGTCAAAAAATAATCAAGCCCCCTGCTTAACATCTGTATTAAAAGTATATTCTCAATATTTGAGATTGTCAAATGTTTTTCTCAATAATTGATACAATAAAAATATGAAGGTGAATTTCAAAGAAAACTTAAAGCAATTACGGATTGAAAACAAATTAAGTCAAAAAGAATTGGCTTCAAAATTAGATACAACCGTAAAAACAGTTTCCCATTGGGAAACTGGATATAGCGAGCCTTCCATTGTTCAGATTATTGAATTGTGCAACATATTTGAAATTTCAACAGATGAATTACTTTGCAAGTAAGCTATAAGCACCGCAACCGCGGTGCTATTTCTCTATAGAAGAAAAACCGTGTTAGATACACGGTTTTACGTTTTTGGTGGAAGTGCGGGAATTTGCCCATCAGCGATTGCTATCGAAGGTCAATCGCATGCAGCTGAAAGGGGTTCACACGGCATTGCCGTGATGCGATTTTACTAAAATCGCATAATCACCGCACTGAAGACAAAGGAAAAACCGTGTTAGATACACGGTTTTCAGGGTTTTGGTGGAAGTGCGGGGATTTGAACCCCGGTCCAAACAGCCGTCTTCGGCACTTTCTACACGTTTAGCAAATGATTGAATGTTTCGCCCTTTGGTTCACTTGCAAACCGCCGTTTGATAAGCTCGTGATGACAACGACTCTACCGAGCAATCGAGTCGCGTTGTCTGTTTTTCTGACGCCGCTTGCCAAGGGAACAGAAAACCTTGGGGCGACGTGCTGACTAATTAGTTACGCAGCAAGAGCGAACTCCATGTTGGAGCTCTTTTGATTGTTTTTTGCATTTAATTTTAAGTTTCCGTTGATAACGTAGCCGAGCCTACGACGTGCTTATACCGCCTAAAACTGAGTGTCGAATCCAAAAACACCCCCAAATCGCGTAACAATCAAACGCTTTTGGTGAAATGATTATACCATATTCTATCCAAATGGCAAGTTATTTTGCATTTATCTTTGCAAAAATAAGGAACCAACTTTCTTTGCCCGATATTTATTGTACGCGTATGCGCGTGCGTTAGATGCCAATCACGGTGCGGAATTGATGCGGAGTCGTGCCCGTGAACTTCTTGAACATACGGTGGAAATACGCAGGGTCTTCAAATCCGACCATTTCCGCGATTTTGCCGACTTTCAGGTCCGTCTGAAGAAGATACTCCTTTGCTTTTTCTATGCGGTAATTCGCAATATAGTCCGTCACGTTTTGTTTCATCACGCGCATGAAGAGTTTTGAAAAATAGTTTTCGCTGACGTAGGACATTTCGGCAAGTTGCGCAAGCGTGATTTTGGACGCATAGTTTTCGTGAATATAATCGACGGCGGTTTTGACGCGAGAATCGACTTTTTCCGTGTTTACGTTCCCTTTTGTGATTTTCATCATCATATCGAGACTCGACAGATTGTTGACCATTATTTCGATGAGTTTTGTAGCGGCATAATAGCGGTCTTTCTCCAAAACTCTGAAATTGTCGAACAACTCTTGCAGTTTCGGGTCGAATTCTTCTTGCGGATAGACGTAATCCACCGCGTCGTCGATGTCCGTGCGCACTTCACCGCCGCACACTGCCGAAACGTATTCTCCGTTGATGAAAATTGGCACGACAAATTCCAAAAGTCCGTATTGACATTTGAAAAAGTTCGTGCGCTTGCTTTTTGCCGCATTGATTGCGGAGTGGACTATACAGTCCACACACTTAGCGGCCACTTTTGGGTCTTTGCGAACTTCTTTGCAAAAATCCGACTCGTTCATCGGGTAGATTATGACGTTTCCAAGCGGATCGAGCACCGAAAACGCCATTCCTGTGGCTCTTGAGACGTATCCCAGCGCCTTGCGGAACTTGTCGATTTCTATGAATTCTTCAAATCTACTCTTCATATTTTTCGTCCTTGTGTCATTACAATACAATTTGTAGTCTAATTTCTACAATAAAATTTTACACCAAGAGTGCAGAATTGTCAATTGAAATCTTATTTGACAAAATGTATATTAAAAGTGTGTTAAAAATCAGAACCGTCAGGCCGATAGGTATTGGGCGCTGCGCCCGTGAGAAATGTTAACAAAAAAAATTTATAATAAGGAGAAAATTATGGATTACGTAAAAAACAACGTTGCAAATTTCTGCAAGAAAAACAAAGTCAACCTTATTTTCCTTGTCGTTTGCCTGCTCGTTATTTTCGTAAGCAGTTTCTGTGCTTCTTGCATTCAATCGGACGGTTTCAAAGTGACCGTAACCGACCTTAGGGACGAAACGAACACGGGGACTATCACAACAACGACGGTTGGAGAAGACGGAACGCCCGTTGAAACTCAAACTGCCGTCAAAGGTAAAGTGGTGTCGGGTATATTGTTCGTCCCCAAGGACGCAAGCCCCGAAAATCCGCTCCCGGCAGTCGTTCTAACTCACGGATATCTCAACAACCGTGAAATGCAACTTCAGAACGCAATCGAACTTGCACGCCGCGGATTCATCGTTCTCACCGTCGACCGCGAAGGACACGGCAACTACGACAACAGTGGCAGTCAAAACGCTCTGATGGCGACAAACGGCTTGTACGACTCTGCAAAGTATCTCTACAACCTTGACATCGTTGACAAATCCAAAATCGGTATCTCCGGTCACTCTATGGGCGGTTACACCACGGCGGCAACGCTTATGGCAGACAAGAACGTCGGTATCGTCTCTGCAGGTTTGATGCAGGCTTGGAGTTCGTTTATGGGCGCAGGCGCAGACGTTTCCGTCGGCTTCCTTAAAGCAAAAGACGATGAATTCTTCTTCACGACCAAAGAAAACGGCGGCACTATTGCAAGAGATTTTCTTTCCACCACAACCGCAAAGAAATTCCTCGGTCTCACCGCTGAAGACACAATCGTAAACAAAGGCATCTACAAACAAACCGCAACGGGCGCAGAACTTGTCACTCCCCAAGGCGGTCAAGCAGTTGACGGAACTTTCCGCGCTATATACGAAATCGCAGGCGTTCACCCGCAAAACCACGAATCCGTGGAAGGCGCAAACGCTGTCGTAAACTTCTTCTACAACGCATTCGGCACTCCCAACGGACACAAATACATTGCAGAAGGCAAACAAACCTGGTGGCTTAAAGAAGCATTCTCGCTTCTCGGTCTCATCGCAGTCATCGCAATGCTCTTCCCGCTCGTCGGACTCCTTCTCAAAACAAGATTCTTCAAGCCCATCGCAGTCGGCGAACAAGTCGCAAACGAGAACGGCGAAATGGTCTGGGTTGGAAACAAGCCGCTCGAACCCGCTCCGCTTCACGGCGTGCAAAAGCATCTAACCTACTGGATAGGCGCAATCGCAGTGGCAATCTTCTCGGGACTCACCATTCAACCGATATGCACCGAATTCGGAGACAAATTCTTCCCCAACACCCAACTCTACCCGCAAGATACGACCAACTGGGTGTGCGTATGGGCAGTCTGCACCGCACTCTTCGCACTTGCAGTCGTGCTCTTCCTGTGGGCAATCAACGGCACGGTCAATCGCTTCAGATACAAAGAAGAAGCGTCCGCGCACACTGAAAATCCGTTTGCTCCCGCAAGAGTGCAAACAGGCATAAAAGGTCTTGCAAAGACGTTGCTGCTTGGCATAATCGCAGTCGCAAGCGTGTATATCGTCACCTATATCAACTGGCAAGCATGGACCGTTGACTTCAGAATCTGGACGCTCGCAATCAAGGTGTTCAACGTCGAAATGCTTCCCACAATGATGAGATACGCACTCTTCTTCGGAATCTTCTTCAGCGTCAGCGCAATCTTCAACGAAGGATTCCGCGCAAAGAACCTTCCCGAATGGGCAACGATTCTCATCAATGTGTTCTTCAACATAATCGGCGTGCTCTTGATGATTGCAATTCAATACGGCACGTTTACAACGACAGGCGTGTTGTGGCAAAAGGATATGGCACTCGGATACATCGTGCTTATCCCGATGGTTCCCATCCTTGCAATCTCCACCGTCATTTCGAGAAGAATGACCGCAAAGACCGGCAACGTATGGCTCGGCGCAGTGATAAACACTCTGCTCTTCACCATGATGACTTGCGCAAACACCGCAGCATCCTTTGCGTACGTACTTGGCTAATTATCTCCCCCCCCTATTTAACTTATACCGTTGCCACCCGTTTGGGTGGCAACGGTATTTTATTCGCCTTAACACAACAAATAAATCGGCTGCGAAATCGAAAAGTCGATTGCAGAACAAAAAACAAAATCCGATAAACATATTCCGATAAACGAACTGAAAATAAAGCAGTTTTATAAAAACACGGATTTGTCGCAAAAACGTAATATATAAAACGGAAACTATGAAAAAACAGTCCGCCAAATACAGACCGTTCTTCATAATGCTATAAACTTTTATCCGCCAAAAATCTTATTTCTTCAAAAAAGAGAACAGGCCTTTCTTTTCGTACGGTTTTACGGTGACTTCTCCCACCCCGTATCCGTCTTTTGCAATCGCTTGCTTTATTGCTTCGATGTCGGTGTCGTCGTTTGCGATGACGACTGTCTTGCCTGCCGTATGTGAAGACGTGACTTTCTTAACGTTTGCCGCTTTGCGCACTGCGTCGTTGACGTGCGACTCGCACATACCGCATTGCATTCCTTCAACTTGCAAAGTTATTTCAATCATATATATTGCACTCTCCTTATTGTTTTCGCCTACAATATACCACCACCATTCCGTTAAGTCAATAAATATGAAACATTTTTCATATTGGTTCGTCTTTCTTTCGTATTATGACTTCTCTAATATAACACTCCTTTTTCGACGAAAACCGACTTTTTTCATAACTTACCTTGATTTGCTGGACAATGCGAAAGCGTTGTGCTACACTCTGTTCATCAACTTGATAGAGGCGCGAGTTTTATGACAAGCCGACAACGCAGACTTCGTTGCGGTGGCAAAGGAAAACTCGCCGAAAGAATGTTTCGTTTGGTCTGAAACGGTCACTCTTGGGACAACGCAAAATATGTGTTGTACTGTCACTGCAAAGTGGAGCGCTATCAGCATTGAGTCGGTTTTTTGCCGCAATGTTGTTAGCATTGCGGTTTTTTTTATCCGCAAAGCAAGATGAAAAACAACTTTCAGGAGTAAAAAAAATGAAAAGAACCGTCAAAATCATATCTTTGATTTTGATCTTGACCGTCGTCGTCGGTTGCGTTTTTGCGCTTAGCGCATGCAACAACGACAAGGACGACTCGCACAAGGAAAAACTGGTTGTCGGGCTTGAATGTGCATACATCCCCTTCAACTTCACGCAAATGACAGATGCCAACGGCGCAGTGAAAATCTCCAACGCCGAAGGGTATGCCAACGGCTATGACATTCTCATCGCAAAACGCATTGCGGACGCTCTTGGTAAAGAACTTGTCATCACAAAACTCGAATGGGACTCTCTCGTGCCCGGCGTCAAAGCAGGCACTCTCGACCTTGTCATCGCAGGCATGAGCCCCACCGCCGAACGCCGCGCGTCAATCGACTTTTCCGCCACCTATTATGAGAGCAATCTCGTCGTCGTGGTGAGAAAGGACGGTCAATACGCCAATGCGACTTCCCTTTCGGACTTTGCAGGCGCAAAACTCGTGGCACAAAACGGCACTTTCCACGACACCGCACTCAAAAATGAAGCTTTACCTTACGGCATCACTCGCCTAACTCCAATGGAATCCTTCCCTGCAATGACCGTTGCGCTCAACGCAAAGACGGTGGACGGATACGTCGCAGAAGAGCCTGGCGCGATTGCGGACTGCGCCGCAAATCCGCAACTTACCTACATCCATCTCAAAAACAACGAGAACGGCTTTGAGGCAAGCGCGGACGATACGTCCCTTGCAATCGGCATGAGATACGGCTACGAAAACAAGGACGCCATCAACAACGTCATCTCTTCCATCAGCCTTGAAGAGCGTCTTGAACTCATGCAAACCGCCGTGCAATACTCCACCGACAACGCAAACACGGACGCTCAATCCACCTTCTTCACAAGAGTGGGCAACATCTTCAAAAAATACGGTTCTTGGATTCTCAAAGGCTTGGGCTTCACCATTTTGGTGGCGATTGTGGGCACGCTGGTTGGCTTGCTTATCGGTCTTCTCATCGGCATGTATCGCACGCTCGACAAGCCCAAAAACAAATTCCTTGCCGTGCTCAAAAAGATCGGCGACGTGATTTTGTCCATATACATCGAAGTGTTCCGCGGCACGCCTATGATGGTGCAGGCAATGGTCATATTCTGGGGGTTCGCACTTCTCAACGACGGCAACACGATGAACGTCACGCTTGCAGGTCTCATCATCGTGTCAATAAACACGGGCGCATATATGGCCGAAATCGTGCGCGGCGGCATAATCTCCGTTGACAAAGGACAGTTTGAAGGCGCGCAAGCTATAGGCATGACGCACTCGCAGACTATGTGGAACGTCATTCTGCCTCAGGCACTGCGCAACATTATGCCGAGCGTTGCAAACGAATTTGTCATCAACATAAAGGATACTTCCGTTTTGAACGTCATCGGCTTCACCGAACTGTTCTTCTATGGCAAATCAATTGCTCTCAACACTTACGCAACATTTGAAACATATCTCGTGATTGCCGCGATATACTTCGTGCTGACGTTCACGATAACGAGAATCCTGCGTCTTGTCGAAAAGAAAATGGATGGCAAGAAAGACTATCGAATTATGGGCTCTCAAAATATGGACGCCGAATCTATCGTTAGAGAAAACAAAGCGACGGGAGAAAATCAACAATGAAAAACGACGAAAGAATTGAAAATATCGAAACTATAAACCACATCGAAAATACGGCGCAAAATGCGGAAAAGGCGGTTGAAAGCACAGAAAACGTCGCTTCAACTTCTCTTTTCGATGAAAATCACGTTGAAGAACCGATAATCGAGATACGACATCTCGGCAAAAATTTCGGTGACCACGAAGTGCTCAAAGACATCGATTTCGACGTATACAAAGGCGACGTGACTTGCATAATCGGCTCGTCGGGGAGCGGCAAATCCACCCTTTTGCGCTGCATAAACCTGTTTGAAACGCCGACTGCGGGCGAGATTTACTATCACGGCGAAGACATCACCAAGACTAAATCCGCACCCAAATACCGCGAAAAAGTCACTATGGTGTTTCAATCATTCAATCTGTTCAACAATATGAGCGTGCTTTCAAACTGTACTATCGGGCCTAGAAAAGTGCTGAAGATGAAGAAAAGCGAAGCCAATGAAATTGCGCTCAAATATCTCGAACTCGTCGGCATGAGCGCATACGTCAACGCAAAGCCGAAACAACTCTCGGGCGGTCAGAAACAACGCGTGGCAATCGCTCGCGCCCTTGCTATGTCCCCCGAAGTCATTCTGTTTGACGAACCCACTTCCGCTCTCGACCCCGAAATGGTGGGCGAAGTGCTGGAAGTCATGAAAGACCTTGCCGAAAGCGGTCTCACAATGCTAGTCGTCACGCACGAAATGGCTTTTGCAAGAGACGTTGCAAACAAGGTAGTGTTTATGGACGGCGGCGTAATCGTCGAGCAAGGCTCTCCCGACGAAATCTTCACTTCTCCGAAAGAAGGCCGCACGAAAGCGTTCCTGTCACGTATGTTGCAAGAGCAATCGAGAAATTCTCAAAACGCCTGACAGTCAAAAGAAAACCATTGACGAAATGGATTTTGAAACACGACGGAAACAAAGATATTCGTCACTACGAAAATAGTTTCAATCGGACATACTTCCGTGCCTATACACTGAAAAGAGCACGTTTGCGGCGCATAAACAAATTTCTCATCTACAAGAAAAAAGATTTGGCGATTGCCAAATCTTTTTTCTTTTCATATTAAGTTTTCATATTTTAGACGTAAAATTTTGTTGCCGTTTCAAGACCTGCGTTTATTTGAACAGTTGCACGGCAAAGTCGTAAAGCGCGTTTTTCCACACACCGTATGTGTGTCCGCCGGTGTACGTTTTTGACTGATATTCTATGCCGTTGTCGTCAAATTTGATTTTGATGCCGGGAGTGACGCCGCCCGTCATCGTGTCCATATTGCCTATTGCAAGCATAAGCACCTTGAAAGATTGCCCTTCGTCGTATTTGAAATCGGGAATGGCATTGTTGAACGATATGACTTTTTTATCGAAGCCCGCCGACGAAAACGCTCCTACGTAATCGAATGCGTCCTGATGCGCAAACGCCGTGAGAAGAGTTTCTCTTCCGCCCATGGAAAATCCTGCGATTGCGGTGTTCTGCTTACCCGTGAGCGTTGAATAATGCTCGTTGATATAAGGCATAAGAGACGTGAAGATTTCGTCCGCCGTTTTGTCGAACATGGGAGCGTACGAGTCGTCGGTAAACGACGGGGCTATCTCCGTCTCGTTCACAATGGAGTTTACTGACACAAGAATCATTTCTTCCGCTTTACCTTCGAGCGCAAGATTTTGAACGATGTATTTTGCATTGCAATCGTCAAGCCAGGCGTGATGGTCGCATGCCATTCCGTGAAGCAAATATAGCACTGGATAGGACTTTTCTTCGGTATATCCGACGGGTAGAGTCACCATTGCGTGCTTTTTTGCACCTGTTATTTGCGAATCGTATTCTATCTCGACGTCTTCACCGTACTCAACACCGTCTTTTGCCGACATATTCGCAGTGCGAATTTCTTCTTCCGTTGGCGGCTTAGGTTGCGAATCGGGAGTGGTGTTTCCCGCATCGTCGTTGCACGCAAAAAACACGGCCATTACCACCGACAAAAATACCACGCATAAAATTTTGAGCACGTTTTTCTTCATAACCCACCCGATGTTTATATATAAAAATTGTATCACAGCAAAACGCAATTGTCACAAAAATTTATAAACACGCGCAAATATGTTTAATTTTAAGTTTTCGATTTCGGGTGTGGGTTTCCCACCCCAACATTTAGCCGTACGGTACATATTTACACCAAATGTAAAGTGCGTGTATAAGTGCGCTTTGAATGTGCAGAGTGCGCATATAAGTTTTAATAAGTTCACGGCTCTACAAAGGGGTGAGCGTTTGAAACCCTAAATAGAATTGCCCCATCTTTCCGGTCCGCGCCAGTATTTCTTCCACCACTCGTATAGAGTGCTTTCTCTACAAAACTGTCCGTCGCTCGCGGGGAAGACAGGCGGCACTCGCATAGATAAGTGTCTTCCCCTTGTTATGCCACTTCGCCTGCGTGGCGGCTTGCGCAACACAATGCCACGCATTCTCGTACAACCGTCTTGCTCGGCGCTTATTTGCTCGCCGCCGTTGCGGCTCGTCTTCCGTCTTCGAAGTTGCACAGTCCGTTTATAAGTACGCTCCGAATAAGTTTTTGTTTCGGGTGTGGGTGTCCCCCCCCCAAAAAAAATTATTAATTATTAATTATTAATTATAAAATAATGCGCTAAATAGATGAGTGAAGCGAAAAAGCCCCCTGAAAAGCAACCCTAACGTACTATGCGTTGGGCAAGGGGCTTTGACAAAGTCAATCGCTATTTAGCGCATTATTTTGTGCCGAAGATACGATCGCCCGCATCCCCCAACCCCGGCAAAATGTAGCCGTTCTCGTTGAGTTGGCGGTCAAGCGTGGAGACGTAAACTTCAACGTCGGGATGAGCGGCGTGAACTTTTTCGACTCCTTCGGGTGCGCCGATTATGGCAAGGAATTTAATGTGTTTGCATCCGCGTTTTTTGAGAAGCGTGATTGCGTCGATTGCGCTACCGCCGGTTGCAAGCATCGGATCGACGAGCATAACGACCTTGTCTTCGATGCCTTGCGGAAGTTTGCAATAGTACTCTTGCGGTTCAAGGGTTTCTTCGTTGCGGTACATGCCGATATGTCCGACTTTTGCAGCTGGGAAAAGCGTGAGTATACCGTCCACCATGCCAAGTCCTGCACGGAGAATGGGAACGATTGCAATCGAGTTTTCTTTGACGACGGTTTGTTCGACTGTTTCTAGCGGAGTTTCCACAGTGATTTGTTGAGTGGGAACTTCCTTGAACGCTTCGTACGCCATGAGCGTTGCGATCTCGCTGATGACTTCTCTGAATTGTTTGGTGGAAGTGTTTTTATCTCTGATGATTGCCACTTTGTGACGGATGAGCGGATGATCGAGAATGTGTACGTTTTCGTATTGCGTCATGATTGACTCCTTTTTACTTATTCGTTTATATCGCTTTGTGCTTCGTTTTCTTCCTTGCGGAATTGTTCGAGCACTGCTTCTTCTTTTTCTTCTTGTTCGACTTCTTTCACTTCGTCAACGCCGACGTCGAATTTCGCTTTGGGAGCGACCGCGCCTGCGATAAGGCTTTGCGGCTCTTCTTTCACTTCTTCTTCGTTGCCGTCGCCGCCCTGCTTTTTCTCGATTGCGCTGATGATTGCGTGAACAACTATGCCAAGGATGAGTGCGGTTGCAATGGAAGTGATGGTGATGGTCTTGTCAACAGTACCGTTGTCGGTAAGGTGATACGGGATCCTGATTGCAAGGCCGCCGATACCTGCGATGAGTATCGTGGAGACCGTGAAGAGATTCTTGTTGTCGCCAAGGTCGATGTCCTTGAACATTTTGAGACCGCTGACTGCGATGAAGCCGTAGAGCGTAAGGCACACGCCGCCCATTACGCAAGCCGGAATGGTTTGCAAAAGTGCCATGACAGGGCTGATGAAGGACAAGACGATGCACATGATTGCCGCCGTGAAGATTGTGGACACGGACGCGTTTTTGGTGATTGCCACGCAACCGACCGATTCACCGTAAGTGGTGTTGGGGCAGATACCGAACACAGTACCGGCGATTGAACCGACGCCGTCACCGAGAAGGGTGCGGGAAAGTCCGGGCTCGCCTTCGACAAGGTCTTTGCCGATGATGGAGCTGAGGTTCTTGTGGTCTGCGATGTGTTCTGCAAAGACGACGAGTGCGACAGGCACGAATGCGAGCACAACTTCACCAACGCCTGCCCAAGTGAGCGTGGTTGCGATGCCGCCGGTTGCTGTCTGAACAGCCTGGCTGACGTTGCCCGTGACGAGTTCTTTGATTGCTTCGATGAGAGCGAAGTCGGGATACGTAAGGAATGCCTGAACTTTGTCGCCTGCGCTTGCTGCTGCGTCGCCGAGCGGTGCAAAGTTGTTGACAAGGGGTTGCCAGTTGACTATCTTGAGATATTCGACGTTGAAGCAGTATCCGAAAATCGAGAAGAAGGAAGCCACGATGTAGCCTGCACCGATGCCGATGATGAACGGGATAAGGCGTCCCATCTTGAATTTCTTTTGAGTGGAGCAAATGCAGATTGTGATGAGCGTCACAAGACCGCAAAGGAGTGCGACAAGGTTGTAACCCCTGTTGACAGTTGCGCCGCTTGCCGTGACGATATCGCCCATTGCGTTGCCTGCAAGCGAAAGTCCGATGATTGCGACGGTCGGTCCGATGATGACCGGGGGCATGAGTTTAGACACCCATTTGCTGCCTGCAAACTTGATGATTATTGCCAAAATCACGTAAACGAGACCTGCAAGGATACCGCCGAGAATGATTCCGCAATATCCGAATGCCAACGCCGTTGAGAGCGAACTCAAAAACGCAAACGAACTCGATATGATGACCGGGCTTTTGAATTTTGTGAAAAGAAGGTATACAATCGTGCCGAGACCTGCACCCAAGATTGCTGCGGGAATCTGCGTGGGAAGACCGATGATTGTCGGCACAGCGATTGTCGCTGCCATGATTGCGAGCACTTGTTGGAAAGCAAACACAATCAATTTGCCGAAAGGCGGTCTGTCGTTGACGTCATAAACAAGTTGATTTTTTGACATTGTCGTTCTCCTGTATATAAATTTTGTTTTGTCTTTGCTCTGCCTCGTGCCGTTTGGCACAAAAAAAAGAAGTCCGTCGGGACTTCTTCATTAGGCAATTATTGTATCAATGGGGCTGATACGGCACTCATCAAAAGAAAACGCAACCCCCGCAACGCCATGCGCTGCAAAATCGGTTTTCTTGAGTTTGACAATGCTTTGAGTCATATCGTTTGCTCCAAGATTTACATTTGACAGTATGTTAGCACAAAGGACCGATTTGCGCAACCGATTTTCGACAACTTTTTCAAAGTTTTTTTTATCACACGATGCGTGTTGCATTTGTGTATGTTTCACGCAAAAACCACTATATATTGTTTAATTTAGTTTATATTTATTTATAATATTCCTTACTTCCTGCAAGTCAAAATCGGGGACGTATTCTTCCGTCGCACTGTCAAGGTCTTGCGAAAAACCGTTGTACAACCCCGCCGAGAAAAACGCGTCTATCGCTTCGTCGTATTCTCTTGCCGCAAGTCTTCTTGAAAGCGTCGGATGATTTTTTACGTTGTCGGTCGGGAAATACTGTCCCATAAGGCTGACGTAAAAGCTCTTGTCCACGCTTGCGATGTCGCGTAGCGCATCCACGGTGTTTTCGATTTGCCCGGGCAAAACAAGATGTCTGACGATGACGCCTTTTTGCATCATTCCGTCATTGTCAAACACGTCATTTGGCTGTTGGCGGCGCATCTCTTCAAGCGCGGCGAGAGCCACTTCCCTATATCCTTTCGCATGTGAATACTCCCACGCCAAATCGTCATCGCTATACTTGAAATCGGGCAGATACACGTCAACGAGTCCATCCATTTTTTTTAGATTGGCAACCGTTTCGTATCCGCTGCTATTCCACACAATCGGCAGTTTAACTATCGGTTTTGCCTTTTCAAGCGTCGATTGAAGCAAATTCGTATAATTTGACGGCGTGACAAGATTGATGTTGTGCGCACCTATATCTTGAAGATAAAGCATGCAATCAACAAATTCGCTCTCGCTCACTTCAAGTCCCTTTCCGCCGTGCGAAATCTCGTAGTTCTGGCAAAACAAGCACCGCAAATTGCAGCCCGAAAAGAAGATAGTTCCGCTACCCCTTTCACCCGACAAACACGGTTCTTCAAAATGATGCAATCCGACTCTCGCTATCTTGTACATCGTTTCACCTTGCAATTTTCAATATGAAATTCGGCAAAATCTCGTCTTGCCGAGCGTCAATCATTCTATCACGTTTGCATGCCTTATGCAAAACCTACTACGCTTTGATTGGAAGATTTTGTTTGCATTTACAGCGATATGCATTCGCCTTGCACAAATTTTGCCGCAACGCCGCCTGACAAATCACCCGAAAGATAGGCAAATCTCTCAAGCCTTTGAAGCAAATCGAGCGGTTGCGGATGCAAAAGCGCAGAATCGTCAAGCACTACCGCATCGAACTCGTATCCGTTTTCAAAACTTCCGACCTTCCCGAAAAATTCACCGCCGCCTTTAGTGGCAAGATAAAACGCGTTTGCAAAAGTGAGCGGTTTCACGTTTTTGTCGTACAGTCTCCATCTGAGTTTTGACGCCTGAATAGCATCCACCATTGCTCTGAATATCGACTCCGTTTGTCCGCCCGCAACGTCGCTTCCTAACCCGACTTTCAAACCTTTTTCGAGATATTCGCTTATCGGCGCAACTCCCGAGCAAAGATTGTCGTTGGACGCAGGGCAATGCGCAACGAACACGCCGTTTTCTTTCATAAGCGCAATTTCTTTTTCACCTGAATGGACACAGTGCGCCATAATCGTCGGCACCCTCTTTCCGACTTTCGACTTTCCGAAAAGACCGAATTTGTCATAGCCCTGTCCGTAAAAATCGACGTCTCTGTTTTCAAGCACCCACTCGATTTCTCCGTAGTTTTCCGAAAGGTGCGACTGAACGGGCAAGTCGAACTCTTCTTGCAATTTTTCAAGTCCTTTCAACGTTTCGTCCGAACAGCAAGGGATAAATCTCGGCGTGAGAATATACCCCGTGCGCTTGAAAGTTTTTGATTTCTCGATGAGATTTCTCGTTTCGGTTACAGACTGCTCTGCACTTTCGTCAACGAGATTTTCGGGTGCGCCTTCATCCATATTGACCTTGCCGACTTTTGTTACGAGCCCCGTATCTTCGAGTGCGGACATAAGCGAAAACGTTGCGTCTTCGTGCTTTGTCGCAAACACGCACGCTCTCGTCGTGGCACTCTTTTTAAGCGCATTGGCAAAGATTGCGTACGCCTTGTTTGCGTATTCCGCATCCAAAAATTTGCTTTCTTCGGGGAACGCGTTGACGGCGAGCCAGTCCATAAGTTCAAGGTCCATGCCAAGTCCGCGGAAAGCATATTGCGACGCATGAATGTGCAAATCGCAAAGTCCGGGGATTATGAGTTTGTCCCCTAAATCAACGATTTCAAAGTGTTCAAACTCGCTCGGCACAATGTCGAAAACGCCCTTGCATACGCCACCGCTACACACGACGTAAGCGTTTTCAAAGGACGCTATTTCGTCTTTGGATTTTGAATACAGGACGTTGCCTTTCAAAACAAAATTTTTCATATAATTTACATTACACGGGTTTTATCAATGCTAAACGCACGGATAAAACCCGCATTGTTTCAATTTATCCGCAAATCGAACGCTCGCACAAACGAGCCGCTGCATGCGGATTTGCTTGCCCGACTATCTAGCAAAACCCCTATCAAACGTCGAAACAACTTCCGCCGATAAACTCGTGAATGAGCGAATTGCAAGGTATTATGCTCTCGTCTTCGATCGGCTTGAAATATTTCAGATACTTGATTAGTCTGTTTGCCACAAGGAATTGCGGATCGGTGTATTTGATTTCCATAAGCGCAGGCAACGCCTGATTTCTCAGCACGCACAACTCGTACGGGAGCGCGGAGTTGAACACGAAGTTTGCGCCTTCTTGGTTTGGATATATCCACTTGAATTCACCGCTACGCACGGATTGCCACATATCAATCGTGTTTGCCGCAGGATAGTTGCGGAATTTCATATCACGCACGATACGGCGGATAAGTCTCAAATCCGTCGTGTTGAGCGGAGAGTGGTCGTCGATGTTGACGGGCAACTGCGGCGCGATGTAGATTTTGTATTTTTGGTGCTTCGGAATGGACGCCGTGAGTTTTTCGTTGAGAGCGTGTATTCCTTCTATGATGATGGGACTGTTCTCGTCCACTTTTATCGTTCTGCCCACTTCTCTTTTGCCTATCATGAAGTTGAATTTCGGCAAAGTGACTTCTTCGCCGTTGATAAGGTCGAAAAGGTCTTTATTGAACTGCTCTATATCAAGGCAATTTATATGTTCAAGGTCGACTTCGTCCGCCGATTTGCCCTGGATTTCGCAAATTTTGGCGCGTTCGAGATAATAGTCGTCCATAGAAATCATCACGGGATTTATGCCGCGTGACAACAATTCTATGCGCACGCGATTGCAGAACGTAGTCTTTCCGCTCGAAGACGGACCTGCAATGCAGATAAGTCTGATATTCTCTATATCGCGCGCAATTTCTTCTCCGAGTTCGGCAAGCATACGATTGTGTTTTGCTTCGCACATCTGCACGAAATCGAGTTCTTTGCCGTCTTCCACTCTCTTGTTGATTTCGGCAACCGTCTGCGTCTTGGTCTTTTTAGCCCAAAGATACGCGCGTTGCAAAGTCCTGCCGTACATGCTTTCTTCCACGAATTCGGGAATTTGCGCGCCAAGTTCGTATCTCGGGTACTGAATGATGATGCCCGGACTGTACGGACGTATGCAATAACTGAAAATGCAGCCCGTGGACGGCACCATATACGAGTGCAAATAGTCGTAATAGTCGCCGCATTTGTATATATGCACAAGGCTTTCAGGGCGATATTTGAGCATCGCCAGCTTGTCGTCAAAGCCCATATCCGCATAGATCTCTCGTGCTTCGTCCGTTGTGACGGTGATACGCTCGATTGGCAGATTTTGCTTGATGATTCTGTCCACTTCGTCCTTGATTGCGTCCGTCTCGCGCGACATATTGAACCCGGGCGTAAGCACTTGGCAAAACACCGAGCGCGACGCGTTGTATGAAAAGCGTATTTTTACGTCGGGATAGAGATTGTGAAAAGCCATCGCAAAAACGTAGCGAAGACTCGCTTCGTACGCCTTGCCTGCTTCGATATTTTCAAGTCCGAGAAACTCTATTGTCTTGCCGTTGTCTTTTTCTGACAATTTGCGATTGAGTTCTTTCACCTGCGTGCCGAGCTTGCACACCATATAATTGCATTTTTCGTCATCTGCGAGCAAATCTATAACTCGCGTTCCTTCCTTCACTTCGACGACTTCGCCGTTTATTTTCAACTGTAACATGTTACCCCCTTTTGCAACCTGCGTTGCCGATAAAATTTTGATTTTTACTTTATTGTATTCTTCTTTTAGTGAATTTCAACTTTCTTTTGTCAATTCGTCTTTGTAACGTTTGATTTTCTCGACGATTTCAACGTCTGCAGGACAAAACTCGTAACCGTCTATATCATCAACGTCAATCCATCTCAAATCGTTGTGTTCGAGCCTCTTCACCGCCGAGCCCGCTTTAAGCGTCGAGCGGTATATCCAAAGCGAGATTTCAACGTCCGCGTATTTGTGCGTCACTTGCGTGAACAACTCGCCCACTTCGACGTCAGCGTCCAACTCTTCCTTGCACTCTCTTTTTAGAGCCTGTTCTCTAGTCTCTCCGTTTTCGACCTTTCCGCCAACAAACTCCCACAAAAGCGCGCGAGCCTTGTTCTTCGGCCTTTGACATACGAGCAACTTTCCGTCTTTGAAGATGAGCGCACCGACGACGTCCATCATAACAATCAACTCCTTTGAATGCAATCGATTGTGTCGCGGCATATCTTGCGGTTGCCAAGTGGCAAAATCTCGCGCTATCAAAGCGCATATCCGCAACAATCCGCTCAAACCGCCTTTTACATTCCCCTAAATTATATCATACGCAACTTTCAATTTCAATAGTGAGATTGCAAGGCGCATTTCCAAAGAATTTGTTTTTTTAATATTGAAGAATCGATATAAATGTGATACACTAAATTTGCTACACATTTGAATACTCGAAATTAAGGACATAATTGGCAAAAACGTATGTTCTTTCCTTGATTTCGGGAAAAATGTGTAGCAACATCGAGAACAACGTTTTTCGTGCGTCTCGATGAGACGCACTTTTTTATTGTTCGCGAAATTTACAAGGGGTATTGCGGAGGTACACGATATGAACAATTACACTTTCGATCAAGATGAAGTCCTGCTTTTCAGATGCGAAGCATACATAGCGGACAACAGCAAATGTTTGTACAGACTGCTTGTCACAAACAAATACGTCGTTTTAATGCCGTACAATTCAACATACGATGGTAAAACAGACTACCAAGAACGCAAAATCTCGCTTTCCGAAATCAAAATTTTTGAAGGTCAACCGCAAGTTAAATTCTATAACGAAACAATTGAATTATACTTGCAGAATGAAGTTTTTGCCATAATTATCCAAGACAAAAAGCAAGCAAAAGAGTTTGTTTCCACAATCAACAAACAAATCACCGGAAAGTCCGCTTATGAAAGAAACACCGAAAAAGTCGGAAAAGCAATCGGCGTTATTGACAAAGCTTTCGGAATCAACACCGTAGAATCGATGAAAGAAATCATCACAAACGGAATTGGTAGCAAAATCAACATCTTTGGAAAACTCGGAAAAAAGTCAAACGACAAAAGCAAAAATAAGTCGGAGAAAACAAGCGACGTCGGACAAACGGCAAAACTTATATTCTCATCGATCAAAACAACAGAACGAGAATCCGAGCAAGAGCAACGTATTGCCTTGGAAAAAGAGAAAAACGAAGCGTTTGACGTGATGTGCGACAAATTGATAAAAATCAAAAACTTGCTTAATGCAGGCGCAATAACCCAAGAAGAATACGACAAAAGCAAAGCAGAAATCATGGCGCATGCTTAATCTAAAACATGCAAAGCAAAAAGCGAACCACAATGGTTCGCTTTTGTTTTACATTTCTTTCGATATTAAAATTTAACAATTTTCTTCTTCGTACGCTTTGCGCACTGCGATTGCAAGCTGTCCGGTGCAGGACGTGTTCTTCAATCCGCACTTCACGTCTTTGAGCTTGCTCTCGATCTCGTCAACCGTCATGCCGTCCACCAAAATGGGTATCGCCGTGAGATTGCCAGGGCATCCGCCGAAAAATTTCACGTTCGTGATGACGTTGCCGTCAATGTCGAATTCTATCTGTCTTGCGCAAGTACCTTGCGTTTTATATACGTAATGCATGATTATTTCTCCTTTTGAGCATATCTATATTATATCAATTTTCCGCAAAAATCAACGGCTTTTATGCTTTTATACACCTTTTTCAAAAGAAAGTAAACTTTTACGGAAAAATATACAAATAAAAAGTCCCAGTCAAACCACTTGGGGTTCAACTGGGTTCATCCTGGTGCGGACAACAGGACTTGTAGAGAGCAAAGCGAACGTAATAGCGAAACAGGCAAATTTATTCGCTACTGTGGAGCGTTAGCTGCATAAATGCAGGTTGCAAACAGAGTTTGCCGACAATGCGGCTAGCATTGTCGCAAGCCCGTTGTCAAAGCAAAGAAAAGAAAAGCGAACCCCATAAGGTTCGTTTTATTCTTGTTTGGTGCGGACAACAGGATTTGAACCTGCATGAACCAAATGCTCACAAGAACCTGAATCTTGCGCGTCTGCCAATTCCGCCATGTCCGCATTCCTTTGCCATTTTAGCGTATCCAAGTCTCATTGTCAATTCATTCGGTCAATTCGGTCAAAATGTTGTCGATTTTCAAAAGTATCGTCAGTCGTGAGGTCTATCGAGTCAAAAAATAACCTTGATTGTAATAATGCGATATTGCATTTTTAACATAATCAAAACCATAAATCAACGTTTGAAAAACGATTTTATCGTCTGCACTTTTTGATAAAGTAAAGGAAGCACAAACGCGCTTCCTTTACTTTTGAGAGAGAATATAGATCGTCGTATCGCTACAACGTATCTCGATTTATCGTACGAATGAAAAGGGGTTATCATTATTCATTTCGTACAAAAGGGGGATCAGTTCTTGTTGTCGCCGTCAAGGTTTTCCTTTTTCTCGTCGGCATTTGTTTCGGGCATAACACCGTCTTGCGCTTTTTGCGCTTCGAGTTCCGCTTTGCGTTGCTTGACAAGTTCCGTCCAGTCGACGTTGCCTTGATTTGAACAACATTTACCGTTGCACTGTCCTGCGTGCGAGCATCCTGCGCAATCGCTTCCGAGAGAAGGTTTACCCTTCAGTTTTCTTACAATTGACGCTATGATGACGCCCGCCACGATGGCAACTGCCGCTATGATTACAATTATTTCAATCGGTTTCATAGTCTATAAATTTACGCAAGATTATATTGTCTTTCGACTCTTACGCGTTCTTTTTGATTTTGAGTTTGCTTCCGAGATCTTGGAAGAATTTCTTCACGTTGATCTTGCCTTTGTTGTCGAGCACGATGAGCGTGATGGCTGCTGCCCAGATTGCTGCGAAGATGAACACCGTCCACCACCATGCACCGATGAGATAAATCATCATTGACACGATGTAACTTGTGCCGACCCAGAAGAGCAACGTCATGCGATAAGACTTCTTGCTCGGGAGTTCTGCCTTTGCGGTTGCAACTGCTGCGAAGCACGGAATGGTGAGCATGTTGAATGCGATGAATGCAATCAAACCCGGGACGTCGATTCCTGTTGCCGCGATCATGGTGTTGACCGCTCCGATACCGCCATCGACTTCAACGTCAATCATGCCGCCGACGATGCACGCTGCAAGAGTACCGAATGTTGCGATAACGTTTTCTTTTGCGATAAGACCGGTGATTGCCGCGACTGCGAACACCCAACCGAACGCTTTAAGTTGAGAACCGAATCCGAGCGGAGTGAACAAGGGCTGAATGAGTCCGCCTATACCGGCAAGAATACTCTTGTCCATTTGTGCATCTTCGAGATATTGCCAGTTCCAACTGAAGTGGCTGATGAACCAAATCAAGATTGTGGAAGCAAGGATAATTGTGAATGCTTTCTTGACGAAGTGTTTGGTCTTGTCCCAAAGGTGAGCCGCAAGGTTCTTTGGTTGCGGTACGTGATATGCAGGCAATTCCATAATGAACGGCGGAACTTCGCCCTTCATCGTCGTTGCACGCATCAAGATGACTGCCGCGATTGCGACGAGCACGCCGAGAATGTACATACAGTAAGTGATGACGTCCGGGTTGGGCATGCCTGTCATGGTTGCGATACCGCCTGCGATTGCAGTAAGGATAGGCAATTTTGCGCCGCAACTGAAGAACGGAATGACTCTGATCGTTGCGATTCTTTCGTTCTCATCCGCAAGAGTACGAGTGTTGATGAACGCAGGAACGGAACAACCGAATCCCATGATCATCGGCATGAACGCTCTGCCCGACAAACCGAATCTTCTGAAGATTCTGTCGAGAATGAACGCTACACGAGCCATGTAACCGCTGTCTTCCAAAATCGAGAAGAACAGGAAGAGCAAAAGGATTTGCGGCAAGAATCCGAGCACTGCGAACAAACCGCCGAGCACGCCGTCTACAATGAGACCGATGCACCATTCGGGTGCGCCTGCAAGCACGAGACCTTCGTTGACGCATGTGCTGAGAAGTTCGGTGAACGTGTTGAGCAAGTTTGCAAGGATGACGCCCGGGCCGTAAACGCTTTCTTCATATCCGAAGAAGGTCGCCGCCGTAACTCCGGAGCAGTATTCGTCGATAAGGCTTACGAATGCGGATTCGTATTCACCGTCGTCGTTTTTCTCGACTGTGACTTCCCATTTGCCTTTTTCGTCCGCATAGTAGGTGTCGCCCGCTTTTTCTTCGGTCATGTCTTCGAGATAAACGAGTTCATGAGTTGCGGTGTAAACGTAACCTTTTTCTTCGACTGCTTCCAAAGAGCCGTCTTCTGCAAACGTAAGATCGGCGCGGATGCCGTCTTCGGTGTAGTACGTCTGCGATTCTTCAAACGTCGATTCGGTGACGTCGACTTTTTCAAACGCGCCTTCAGTGGTTTGAATGTAAGCAACTGCCTCTTTGTCAAACACGCCGCCTGCGCCAAGGAACAAGAAGTCTTCTGCAAACGTAAGGTGGAACACCAAGAACAAGATGACAAGGAAGATAGGAATACCCCAAACCTTGTGCGTCAACACCTTATCGACCTTGTCGGAAGTGCTGAGTTTCTCTTTTTCGTTCTTTTCTTTCTTCGTAACGACGGAAGAATAGTTCTTTGAGATGTATTTGTAACGAGAGTCCGCAACGATTGCTTCGAAGTCCGTTCCAAAAACGTCATCTTTGAACGTCTTCTTGAATTCTTCGACCATTTGAGCCGCTTGCGGATGTTGACCGACTTCGATTTCGTCGAGTTCGACGAGTTTCACTGCATGGAAGAGAGAGTTTTCTACGCCGCTGCCTTCGAGTGCGATTCTGCAATCGTTGATAAGGTGCGTAAGTGCCGTGCCTTCGAGAACGGTCGTACCCTTTCTGCTCTGTTGGCAAACTTCGTACGCTCTTTGCATGAGTTCGTCAAGACCTTTTTCGCGAAGTGCGGAGATTTCAACGACGGGGAGACCGATTTTTTCTTCAAGGCTCTTTGCGTCGATTTTATCGCCGTTCTTCTCAACCGTGTCCATCATGTTGAGTGCGATGATCATCGGCACGTCGATTTCCATGATTTGAGTTGTGAGATAAAGGTTACGCTCAAGGTTGGTCGCGTCAACGATGTTGATGACGCAGTCGGGCTTCTCTTCGAGAATGTAGTTTCTCGAAATCACTTCTTCCGGAGTGTACGGGGAGAGTGAGTAGATACCGGGAAGGTCGACGATCGAGATAGGTTCTGCACATTTCTTGTATGTGCCTTCTTTCTTATCCACCGTGACGCCCGGCCAGTTGCCGACGTGTGCGGTTGAACCCGTCAACGAGTTGAACAACGTCGTTTTACCGCAGTTCGGGTTACCGGCTAATGCAAATCTTTTCATTTGTCTTCAACCTCCATAGTTACGGCTGCCGCTTCGGTCTTACGCAATGACAATTCGTATCCGCGAATTGTCACTTCAATCGGGTCACCGAGCGGTGCTTTTTTTCTGAGATAGACTTCTGCACCGGGGGTTACGCCCATATCGAACAAACGACGTCTGATGCGTCCGTCGCCTGCGACGGATTTGATGACGCCTTGCTCTCCGATAATGAAATCACTTAAAAGTTTTTCCATTGTTTTCTCCTTTTTTGTATTTATGCTACTAATATTTTTGTTGCCATTTCTTTGTCAAGCGCAAGTCTACCGTCTTTTATAAGACAGATAACGCTTCCGCCGCTGACGGATATAAGACTGATTGTAGAATCAATCGTAATACCCAAACTTTCCAAATGTTTCTTGGTCTTGTCGTCCGTCAAAATTCTGACGATTCTCAAATCTTTCCCTGTGGGAGCCATTACGAGCGGCATATTCTTCTCTCTCTCCTTGCATCTTATGCATTCTCTCATTGCAAAATATGAAACATACTTCATATTCACATTAAGATATTACAACTATCGAAAATAGATGTCAATCGTTTTGAAAAAAAATAATATTAAAAAATTTTTACATTTCAAAAAAGGGCGGTTTAAATTGAATTATTTTAGACT
>ENA-USUJ01000129-USUJ01000129.1-human-gut-metagenome-genome-assembly--contig:-NODE-129-length-57759-cov-8.833241_pt1 | contig 57759 bp, 54 predicted proteins | sample MGYA00250061_ERZ773398 | MGnify/ENA primary metagenome ERZ773398 (study PRJEB29103, sample SAMN06111992) | human gut metagenome | biome: human gut; feature: ankylosing spondylitis patient; material... | reverse complement strand
CTCCCCCGTCTTCCAGCCCGCGAGAATAAGCTACAACCTTATCGGCTACAACTTTCGGATCACTTCCGAAAGAGCGGGCTTTCTGACCTTGCGGACGATCCACACGATCACGACCACAATGATGAGCACGCCAAGCACGATTGTGGGAACCATCCACCACAACGCTTCGGTGTTGAAGGTTTTGTCGGGGGTGTTGGTCTTGCCGTCGTCTTTCTTGTCGTCGCCGCTGCCCTTGGTTTCGTTGGAGACTTTGCGGGTCTTGACGTTGTCAACGGTGGATTCTTGTTCTTTTGCGGTGTTGTAGATCTCTTCGGTGACCTTGGTGATCTTCACATCGTCGAACATAGCGTAGCCGCTTGTGAGACCGGTCACGACGGTTTCGCCGTTAACTTCGTTTGCAATGTATTTGCCGAGAGAAAGTTTGACGGTTGCGCTTGTCACGTCATCGTCCAACGTCTGCACGTAGAACTTGAATTCTTTCCAACCTTCGCTTGCCTTTGCCTCGAAGACAAAGGGCTTGTCGGTTTCGTTTGCAGAGCCGAGATACATCTCGATGTATGCGCCTTCTTTTTCGCCGTCGGAGAGAGCGTATGTTCTCATCCACAAGCTGATCTCATAGTAGCTGTTTTGTTTGAGAGTGAAGGAGGAGCTGGTGTAGGTGTATGCGCTCTTGTCGGTGTTGTTGATCACGAGCATTTGCTTTCCGCTGTGTGCCATGCCGTTGAGTTGGCTCAAAGGCATCCAGTTTTTGGATTTAAGCTCGATTGCTTTTGCTTCTTTGAGGGCGGTGAGAATTTCTTCGTCGCTCTTGCCTTCATACTTGCTGTCTTTCCTTGCCTCGGCAAGTTCTTCGTCGGTTATCTTGATGTCGTCCACTTTGTAGTCCGCACCGAGAATGTCAACGTAGTCGCCTTCGACGCCGTCGATAGTCTTGGTGTCGAGGAAGTGTTCGTCTGCATAGATGACGCCGGACTTGGTGTTGGAAGAACTTTGGTTCGTGCCGACCGCACCCGACCAACCGCTCGGGGAAGTGAGTTTGCTTCTCGATTCGATGGTGGAAGAGAGAGAGTCGAAACTGTCGGTAAGGAATGAGAGAACCTTGTTGGTTTCGTCTGCAACTGCCTTGTCAAAGACTGCCTCGTCAATGGTCTTGTAGACAACGTTGTCGAAGAACACTGCGCCTGCGGATTTTGCATTTTCCGCTTGTTCTTCTACGGTTGCGCCCGCAACGTTAACGTAATCGGTGTTTTGACCGAGCCACAAGTTGAGTTTTACGGAGACGCTGGATTGACCTGTTCTGATGAAGAAGGTGTATTTCGTCCAGTCGCTGCCCGTGTTCTCGACGGTGAAGGAGTTGTCGCCGCTTGAGAGAGAAGACTCGCCCGTGAGATAAACGGTTGCTTTGGTGTTGCCCACCGTTCTGACGTAGACGGAGAGCGAATAGAAGGAGTTTGCAGAGAGAGTTACGCTTGAAGAAGAGAAGCCTGCCGCATACTTCGTCGTGCCGTCCGTTGAACCGATTGCAAGGATTTGAGCCTTTTCACCAGGGAGAGAGCCGAGATCGGTCGTCGGATCGGTGATAGAACCGTAGAAGGAATCGAACACGCTCGGGGCGATGTTCGGGAACACTGCGCTCGTTTGATTGCTGTGAGAGAACGTCTTGTTGTCCGTCGTGTTGAGTGCGATTACGCCTGCTGCAAGTTTGCTCTCGTTGGTGTTCGGGTTGAGCTTATTGTCGCTGAAAGTCCAATCGGTGGGAGCAGCCGCTCTGGATTGTTCGTTCAAAGCCTTGTTTTCTTCGATGTTTTCGTCGTCACGGTTGTAGGAGTCGAATCCACCGTTCTTGAAGGTGTAGGTGTCGGAAGTGGTCAAATCCACAGACTTGACGTACGTGCCGGTGGAAGTGCCCTCGAAGACGGAGTTTGCAATGGTCGAGCCGTTGATGTTTGCAACGAACATAGAACCTTTTGCAAGGGTGGAAGCAGCCCAGCGGTTGCCCGTGCCGAGCGTGAATTTGAGAGAGACGTTGACGTCTTCGTCTTTGCCGCGAACCACGAGAGTGAGTTCGCACCAGTCGTTTTGATATTCGTCGTAGTCTTCCGTGTTGACTTTGGAGTAGGTTGCAAGAACCGCGTCATCGTCGTCTTTGTTGAGAAGATATACGTATGAGCCGCTCGTGGATTTGACGTCAACCGTCTTGACCCACACGGAGATACGATACGCCGTGTCTTTCTTCACGGTGAAGGGTTTGGATTCGATTTCGTAATAACTGTCGCTCTTCGCATTGATTTGGTAAGCGACTTTTTCCTGAATGTCGTAGGGGAGTTTCGGATAAGTGCCGAGACCGTTGAAGGACGCTTCGTCTTGGATGTTGACAACACCTTCCGAAACGATGTTTTTCACGATTGCGTTGCTTGTATCGCTCGTGTCGTATCCGCTCGTCCAGCCGCTCGGAATGCCTTTGCCGATAGATTCTACGTTAGCGTTGGAACTTTGGCTCGTCGTGTCGTTGAGAATATAACCCGAACCTTCGCCGAACATGTTGGCGGAAGTAAGGTCTATTGCGATTGCTTTGTAGGAATCGCCTTTTTCGGCGATGTCGAGAGTTTGTTTGCCGTCTTTGTAGATTTCGCTGTTTGCGCTCGGAAGCTCGTCAATTTCGTTGAGTTGCAACTCGTCGATAAACACCCAACCGTTGGAGAACGTTCCGTCAGCGGTGTAGGTGGTCTGCTTGGAGTTGTTGGTGAAACTGTGATATGCCTTTGCGGTGTTGCTGTTGGTGCCTTCCGTGCCGAGCCATACAGTCATATTGTAACTATAGTTTCTGAATTGGTTGCCCTTGATATAGAAGGTGTAAGTCGTCCAACCGTTTGTGGTTGCGCCTTCAACCGTACCGGTGGTGTAGCCGTTGTCGTTGGGGTCGATAGCGGTGCTGCCGATGAGAACATCGCTGCTCTTTGCGGAAGAAATGCCCTTGATGACGATGTCTTCTCCGTCACTGCCCGAAAGAACGAGAGACACGCCTGCGCCGTGCACGCCGTAGGTGTAAAGGTCAATGGAGAGAGCATAGGTTTTGTTCTTCTCAATGGTTATGGTGCGCGCGGATTTGATGCCTTGCGCGGTCATAAGTTGTTGAGAGAGCATATAGACGTTGCTGCCCACTCTGCCGGAGTAGTCTGCAATGTTGATGTTTTGCAAATCTTCTGCGGGGACGTATTTCTCTTTGGGAGAATCTGCGCCTGTCTGAGTGTAGAACGTGCTGGAAAGTTTTGAGTAGATATCTGCCCAGTTTGCCGTGTTAACGATTGCGTTCCAACCGAGAGAAGTCGGGGCTTTGTCGCTTTGACCGCTGTTGCCGTTGACCAAAGACCAGTTGTTGGGCGTGCTGGAAGAAGACGTCGAAGTCGTGCCAAAATCGAAACGTCCGTTGGGAACTTTGAGAGTGGTGGTCGCAACGAATTTGTCGCCTGCGAGCTCTTTTGCCACTGCGTCGTCGTATGCAACTTTGCCTTCGATTGCTTCGGTGGCGTCGTCGTCTTCGATTTTTTCGAGAGAGAGATTGTCAAACACCGCGTAACCGGTGGTGAGACCCGTTTGCGAATACGCGTTGTATTTTCCGAGACCGAGCATCACGTTGAGACTTGTTGAGCTCACGGGAGAAGACTCGATGATGATCTCGTAGGTTTTCCATTCGCCCTTGGTGTCGATGCCTGCAAATTCTGCGTAAGTGTTTGAAGAAAGATAGATGCGTGCGCCGCGATCCGTTTCGTTCGCTCCGCCGATCTTGTGGGTGAGAACGTCCACTTTGAGTCTGTAATAAGAACCTTTCGCAAGAGTGAAGGAAGTGGAAGTGTAGCCGTATGCCGTCGGGCCGTGAACTTTCTTGCCGTCGGAATTGGTGGATTCTTCGGGCATATAGACCATAAGCGCGTTTTTAATTGCGTCGTCGTCGCCGTATCTGCCGCCTGCAACGAGCTTGTTGTAGAGCGAATCGTCAGAGTCGTCCCACTTGCTCTTGTTGGCGTCGTAAACGGCTTTGGAAAGAGAAATGACGCCTGCGGTCACGTCGTCTTTGTAACTGCCCGACGAGTACATCTTGCCACCCGTCCAACTCGTGATTGTGCGGGGGTAATCCGTAGCCTTCGTGTCGATAACCTTGAAGTCGCCGTTTTTGATGAGCAGACCTTCGGTTTCGGTAATCGTAGTGTTGTTTTTATCGTCCGACGGAGTGTCGTTGTTGCACGCAACGAACAATGCCGAAGAAAGAGCGATAATCGCAACAAGCATGAGTGATAAAATTACGATTTTCTTCTTGTTCATACCAAACCTATAAAAGATTTATTTTGCTCGGGCTTGCGCCCTTTGTTGTTTTAGTCATACCCGTATAAGCCTGTATGCGTATGCATACCACGCGCAATTTATACTAATATGCTTTTCCATATTAATACAAAAACATTATTTTTGCAATCGAAATTCATACTTTCACGCAAATTAATAAAACTATAAACATGCAAACGAAAATCATAGAAGCGCAAAACATTTTTAAGTTTGACGACGCAAGCAAAAAGACAAGCGGGAAAAAGAAAATGGCAATGGTGTTGGCAGGTCTGTTTATAGGGGCCGTCAACGGACTTTTCGGAGCAGGCGGCGGAATGCTCGCAGTGCCTTGTCTGACGTATATCGGCGGTCTTGACGAAAAGAGCGCGCATGCAACCGCAATAGCACTCATTTTGCCGCTTTGCCTTGTAAGTTCCGTGGCGTACGGCACAGGCGCAACGATTGAAAACGGGGTTGTTTTACCCACCGTGTTGGGCGTCACGATAGGCGGCGTTATAGGTGCGTGTCTTCTCAAAAAACTGTCGTCGGACGTAGTGTCTTTCGTCTTTTACGCATTGATGTTGTTTGCAGGGCTCAAAATGATTTTTTGACAAAATCGGCATTTTATATACGCGAAATTGACAATAAAACCGTCGATTTTGTGCAAATAGGTGAAAAATGAGTTTTTTGTATCTCATGCTCGCAGGCGTTGCGGGCGGTATTCTTGCAGGTATGGGAATGGGCGGCGGAACGCTGACTTTGCCACTTCTCGTTCTTTGTCTAAACGTAGGACAAATCACAGCGCAGTTTGCAAATCTCGTCGCGTTTTTGCCGTCGGGTGCGGCGTCTTTGCTGTTGCATGTAAAGAACGGTTTAGTGAAGAAAAACAATCTGCTTTTCTTTCTTGTTCCGGCGATTGCAACTTGCGTCGGTTGCTCGTTTTTTGCGGTCGAGACGAGTGGCGAATTGCTCAAAAAACTGTTCGGCGGATTTCTCGTCGCACTCGCTTTGTTTTCTTTTATAGGCAAAACGGTAAAAAAATATTGACATAGGAAACGCCCTTATCGATATGGGCGAAAATCCTTTTAACATTGCTTAAAACAGACTGAAATTTTCGCAAATTTTCAAAAATCGGGTATTTACATTGCGGGTTTATTATTGTATAATTACAATATAATTTTAGTTTCAAGGAAGAATAAGATGACATTTCCTTTAAGAACTTTCCGCAGGGGCATACATCCGCCTGCAAACAAGTTCACCAAAGACGCGCCTTTGCAGGAATTTCCGACGCCGGATAAGGTGTTTATTTCCTTATCTCAACATATCGGCGCGCCAGCAACTCCGACGGTTGCCGTCGGGGATCACGTCGACGTAGGTCAGGTCATAGCGTCGGCAAGCGGTTTCGTGTCGGCAAACGTAATCTCGTCGGTGTCAGGCACGGTCAAGGCGTTCTGTACTCTGCCCACGGCAAACGGCGGCGAAGCGACGCATATCGAGATTGAAAACGACCACCTTTTCACGGAGCAAAGACTCAGTGCGCTCAACGAACCGACGAAAGAAGAAATCATCGAGCGCATAAAGGATGCAGGCATAGTAGGTATGGGCGGAGCGACTTTTCCGACTCATGTCAAACTTATGCCCAAAGACCCTATCGACACTCTCATCATCAACGGAGCGGAATGCGAGCCGTACATCACTTGCGACTATCGTCTTTTCATGGAAGAAGCGGTGCGCGTAATAGACGGCGTGAGACTTCTCATGAAAGCTCTTGACGTCAAGCACGCCTACATAGGTATCGAAGCCAACAAGTTGCCTGCGATCAAGAGACTTGCAAAACTCGTTCCGCCCGAAATAGACGTGATGAAACTCAAGACCAAATATCCGCAAGGCGCGGAAAAACAACTGATTTTCGCAATCACGCACAGAACCGTGCCGACGGGTGCGCTTCCTGCAAAAGTGGGCTGCGTCGTGTGCAACGCGCACACGGCATACTGCGTGGCAAAGGCCGTAAGAGACGGTGAGACGTGTTATAGGCGCGCCATGACCGTGTCGGGCGGCGGCGTTGAAATGCGCGGCAATTTCTGGGTGCGCAACGGCACGCCTTATCAATTTATATACGACACCTGTCGCGGCAACGTCATAGAAGACGTCACGAGAAAGGTTATAAGCGGCGGTCCGATGATGGGCTTTGCGCAAGCGGATTTGACAGCCGCCACCACAAAAGGCTCGTCTTGCTTGCTGTTCCTTACCGACAAGGAGTTCAACACTAGCCCCACGACGCCGTGTATAAGTTGCGGAAAGTGCATCATCAACTGTCCGATGTCTCTCGTTCCGAGAGAAATCGAAAGGGCGGCACAAAAAGAAGACTTCGAGACGACTTTCAAACTCGGAGTGCTCAACTGCATAGAGTGCGGAGCTTGCTCTTACTCGTGTCCTGCAAAACGTCCGCTCGTTCAGGCGATGCGTCTTGCGAAGAAAGAAATCAAGGCAAGGGGGATAAAGTGATATGGCAAAATTCATAGTCTCGTCGTCCCCGCATATATCCACGACGTTCACAACGAGAAGAATGATGCTCGACGTCATCATCGCGCTCGTTCCGGCAACCATTGCAAGCGTTTTGCTTTACGGATTTTATCCGCTTTGCATGATGGTGCTTTGCGTTGGCACGTGCGTGTTTGCCGAGTGGCTTTTCAATTTGATAACAAAAAAATATCAGAGCGTAGGCGATTTGTCCGCAGTCGTTACGGGCATGATACTTTCGCTCAATCTTCCGCCCGTCGTGCCGTTTTACGTTCCTATGGTCGGCGGCTTCTTTGCGATAGTCGTCGTAAAAATGCTTTTCGGCGGCATCGGCAAGAACTTTGCAAACCCCGCAATCACCGCGCGCATATTCCTTATGCTTTGTTGGACGACGGTTATGACAAGTTTCGTTCAGCCCATAGATTTGTCAAACGGAATGAATTTGTTCTCATTCTTCGATAGAGCGGTGGATATCGACATAAGCGCAATCACGAGCGCGACTCCGCTTGCAGGCGTCAAGTCGTCCATAGCGGCGGGAACGAATCCTGCGCAAGGTTTGTCGGCTCTCGATATGTTCCTTGGAAGAATAGGCGGAAGCGCAGGCGAAGTCAGCACGATTGCATTACTAATCGGCGGAATTTATCTTCTCATCCGCAAGGTCATAGACTGGCGTATTCCCGCACTTTATATCGGCTCGACGGTCGTATTCACGGCGATTTTCTTCTCGGGTTCGGAATACGTGGGGCAATACGTTTGGACGTATCTGCTCGGCGGCGGGCTTATGTTCGGCGCGTTCTTTATGGCAACCGACTATGCAACGAGCCCCAAGACCTGTCTTGCGGTCGTGATATACGGCGTGGGACTCGGCTTTTTGACGGTCGTGTTCAGAAAATTCGGCACTATGAACGAAGGCGTGTCGTTTGCGATATTGCTTATGAACGTTCTTACGCCGCTTCTTGAAAAAATCACGCCGAGAGCGTTCGGCGCACCGAAGAAAAACAATCTTGCAAAACTTATGAAACACAAGCGCAAAGACATCGCTTTGGAAGGGGGGCAAAAATGACTGACGAAAAGATGCTCCGAGAAGACGAAGTTATGCAAAACGAAAATATAGTCGCAGACGAAAACGCCGAAACGATTGCAAAAGAAAGCGTCGAAAAGACAGAAAACGCAGTCGATACGAGCGTTGAAACCGACGATAAGAAAGGCAAAAAAGACAAGAAAGAAAAGAAAAAAATGAGCGAAGTGGCAAAATGCTCGCTCGTGCTCGTGATAATCGCCGTCGTGGCGGGACTTTTGCTCGGTATAGTCAACTGGGCAACGTACGTAGACCCCGACAATACGATTATGGAAAAATGCAAAGCGTATTCGTGGGGTGACGGCAAAACCGTGACCGATGTCGTCAAGGACGAACAACTCGCATCCTATGACTATGACAAAAACAACTACGTCGTGTCTTGTTTCGTGGCAAAGAGCGGAGAAGAAATTCTCGGATATTGCTATTACACGGTGGGCGGCGGCGCAAAAGACGGCTCGTTGTCGTCACTTGTGTTCATCGGCGCGGACGGCATAATCGAAGACGTGCAGGTGTACGAGCAGGGCGAAACGGCAGGCTATTTCGACAGAGTGGAAAAAGCAAACAAGCAAAAATATATCGGCATCGATTGCAAAGCGCTTGAAAGGCTCGAACTCGTCAAATCCGGCAACGCTTCGCTTGACGGGCAGATAGACGCGGTGAGTCAGGCAACTTATACGTCCACCGGTTATCACAATTCGATTGCCACTGCGGTGTATGCGTTCAGAACGTATTACGACGCATTGCAACAAGGGGGTGCGCAATGAAACGCAACTCCAAACTTCAGATAATATCCAACGGCATTTTCGCACAGAACCCGACTTTCAGACTGGTTCTCGGAATGTGTCCGACGCTTGCCATCACCACAAGCGCGTTCAACGGCTTGGGGATGGGCATTGCGGCAACGCTCGTGCTTATCTGTTCCAACGCTCTCGTGTCGCTTTTGAGAAAAGTGATACCAGACAAGGTGCGTATCCCGGCTTACGTTCTTATCATCGCAACGCTCGTCACGCTTCTTGAAATGGTGCTCAAAAAGTTCGTCCCGACGCTGTACAGCGCACTCGGTATATACTTGCCGCTCATCGTCGTCAACTGCATCATTCTTGCAAGAGCGGAAGCGTTTGCAAGCTCCAACAAAGTGGGCGACAGCATTCTCGACGGTCTCGGAATGGGCTTGGGATTCACGCTCGCGCTCACGCTTATAGGTTTTATAAGAGAGTTGCTCGGCAACGGCACGATTTTCGCAGGCACGCTCGGCAGTCTGTCGTTCGGATTGTCGCTGGGATCTGCGAGCAATTATTCTCTCAAATTCTTCGTTCTTCCCGCGGGCGGATTTATGACTCTGGGCATTCTTATGGCTGCCGTCAACGCAATCACCGATTATAGAGCGAAGAAAAAACAGGCGCAGGCTGAACAAAGCGCAAAGCATATCGACGACGCTAAAGCGGAACTCGATACGGCGACCGAAAATAAAACGGAAACCGAAAACGGCGCAAACGTTTCTGCCGCCGCAAACGAAGGAGGTGCAAACTGATGGAATACTTCTTGCTTATCATCGGTGCTATGTTCACCAACAACTTCGTGCTCAGTCAATTCTTGGGTTGCTGTCCTTTCCTTGGCGTGTCCAAGAAGACGGACACCGCACTCGGCATGGGACTTGCGGTCACTTTCGTTATGGGCGTTGCAAGCATCATAACCTGGTGCGTACAGAAAGTGCTCGTGCTTTTGGGCGTCGAATATTTGCAAACCATTGCGTTTATTCTCGTCATAGCGGCACTCGTGCAACTCATTGAAATGGTGCTCAAAAAATATATGCCGTCGCTATACAGCGCACTTGGCGTATATCTGCCGCTCATCACCACCAACTGCGCGGTTTTGGGCGTTGCGATTCTCAATATCGACACCTATGGCGTTGCGGGCGGAATAAGCCTTCTTCAATCTTTCTTGAACGGCGTATTCAGCGGCATCGGCTTCCTTATCGCAATACTCTTGCTCGCGGGCGTTCGCGAAAAAATGGATCAGGATTCCATTCCGAAGCCTTTCAGGGGCTTCCCGATTACGCTCATTGCGGCAAGCATACTCAGCATGGCTTTCGTGGCATTCGGCGGACTTATCTCGTCGTCGGGCGCAATAAGCCTGTTGTTCAACTGACGGGGGTGACGATATGATACTTTCAGCGGTCAATCCCTTGACGATACTTTGGTCTATACTCGTACTTTTCGTGCTTGCGCTCGTGTTCGGCATAGTGCTTGCGGTGCTCGGCAAAAAACTCGCCGTGCATGAAGACGAGAGAATACGCCAAGTCAGAGACAAGCTCTCGGGCGCAAATTGCGGTGGTTGCGGATATGCAGGCTGCGACGCGTTTGCAAAGGCTATCGTAGAAGGCAAGGCGGACATCAACGCATGCTGCGCAACAAGCGCGGACAACAAAAAACTCATCGCACAAATCATGGGCACAAGCGTGTCCGCAGAAGACACCAAAATCGTAGTGGCTTGCTGCGGCGGCAACAATGCTCAGGACAAATACGAATATATGGGCTACGGCGATTGCAAGAGTATGGAATTGCTTTGCGGCGGTCGTAAACAGTGCAAGTGGGGCTGTCTCGGCATGGGCTCGTGCGTGGACGCTTGCCCCTACGGCGCGATTCAAGTGGGTATGGACGGATATGCCGAAGTGGACAGAACAAAGTGCATACGTTGCGGCAGATGCGTATCCACTTGCCCCAAAAAAATTGTCAAGCGCATACCTGCGGACGCAAAAGTGTACGTGGCTTGCTCCAATTGCCAAAAAGGCAAGGAAGTGCGCGCGATATGCAAAAGCGGCTGTATAGGTTGCGGTTTGTGCCAAAAGAATTGTCCAAACGGGGCTATCACGGTGCAAAACAATCTTGCGGTCATCGATTATTCAAAATGCACGGGGTGCGGAGTGTGCATGCAAAAATGTCCGCAAAAGTGCATAAAGTCGGCGGAATAAGGATTTAGCAACCAAAATCGTTACAACAACCGCATTGCTCGGATATGCGGAGATATAAGGGAAAATAGAGAAAAATAAGAATTGAAACAAACGCCCCGCAATCGGGGAGCGGCAAAAGCCGTTTAGGAGAAACAATATGGAAAAAATAGCGATTATCGACATTGGCTCAAACTCAGCAAGACTCGTGCTCGTCAACGTGCTGGACGGCGGCTATTTCGTCGTCTTTGACGAACTCAAAGAAACGGTACGGCTTGGGCAGGACATGGATTGGGACGGTTTCATCAAGCCGCAAAGAATTGCCCAGACGATAAAAACGCTTACGATGTTCCGTCGTCTTTGCGACGCAAACAAGGTTGACAAAATCTTTGCGTATGCAACGGCTGCGGTCAGACGTGCAAAAAATCAGAAGAGTTTCCTTGACGAAGTCGCAATGACTTGCGGCATCAAAATCAAGGTTCTTACCCCGGAAGAGCAGGCAATGCTCGTGTATCAGGGTGTCATCAACTCCATGGATATCCCCAAGGGATTGATTATGGAAATGGGCGGCGGCTCTACAAACCTTATATACTACAACCGAAGAAATCTCATTCATTTCGATACGCTTCCGTTCGGCGCGGTCACTCTCACAGATCTTTTCAAGAACGACAGTTCGACTCCGCAGGAGAGAGCAAAGAAAATCGAAGATTTCATCGGCGAACAACTTGAAAAAATCACCTGGCTCGACTCTGTCGAACCCGATACGGCGTTCGTCGGCGTGGGCGGCTCGTTTAGAAATCTCGGCAGAATCAGCAGACTTATAAGGAAATATCCTTTCAATATGACGCACAACTACGAGTTGCCCGTCAGCGAGTTTGAGACGATATACAACACGATAAAGAAACTCGACCTTAACAGCACCGTCAAAATCAAAGGACTGTCTTCGTCGAGAGCGGATATTTTCCCGAGCGCACTCGCGGTGATGAAAGCGGTGCTTTCAAAGTTCACGTTCGAAAAAATCACGATAAGCGGTTGCGGACTCAGAGAAGGCGCGATGTTCAGATACGCAGTGCCGGGCGTCAACGAGAGACCTCTCAGCGACGTTCTCGGTCATTCGCTTTACACGCAGATGAAGTATCACGATCTCAACATCGACCACGCAGAGCACGTATACAATCTTTCCATTCAACTTTTCAAGCAACTTAAAGTGTTGCACAAGATGCCCCGAGTGTACGTCAGAGTGCTCAAAATCGCCGCACTCATGCACGACAGCGGTATGCGTATCAAGTTCTACAACCACCAGTTGCACTCCGCATACATCATTCTCAACAGCAATCTGTACGGCGTTCCGCACAAGGACATCGTCGTCGCGGCGTTCGTTGCGGCAGGACATAGAAAAGCCGAAAACGCAAGAGAAGAAATCATCAAATACAAGGATATGCTCACTGCCGAAGACGTTGAAGCAATCAAGAAACTCAGCGTAATTCTGCGCATAGCGGAGAGTTTCGACCGCAGTCAAAGCGGCGTCGTGACGGGCATAAACTGCGACGTTTTGGGTGACAGCGTAATCGTCAAAACAGAATGTGAAAACGGCGGTGACTGCGCTCTCGAAGTCAAAGACGCAATGGGCGCGGCGGCGGAATTCAAGGCGGCGTACGGCAAGAATCTCGAAATTCTCTGACCTATGGCAAAGCAGTGTAAGCGCGTGATACTCGCAAGCGGGTCCCCGCGCAGAAAAGATATTCTCGCGGATATGGGCGTTGAATTCGTAGTGTCGCCGTCAAACGTAGACGAAAGCAGGATTCATTCTCCGTTTCCGCGAATTCTCGTTCAAAAACTTGCGACGAAAAAAGCCGAAGACGTTTTTAAAACGCACGCAAACGACGTCGTCGTTGCGGCGGACACAATAGTCGTCAAAGGCGCAAAAGAACTCGGAAAGCCGAAAAAAAGACAAGACGCGGTGAACGTTATATCTCGGCTTAGCGGCAAATGGCACGTCGTGTATACCGGCGTTTGCGTTATTTCGGACGGGAAGAAGAAAGTTTTTTGCGACGCGTCAAAGGTGAAATTCAAGAAACTTTCAAAGAAAGAAATAGAAGACTACGTCGACACGTTCAAGCCTTTCGACAAGGCGGGTGCGTACGGAATTCAGGACGGCGTGGTCGTTGAAAAATACGAAGGCAGTTACTCAAATATTCTCGGACTGCCGAAGACAAAACTTGCAGCCGTCTTGGCGCAAGTGGGAGTGTACGATGGCAACAATTGAACTTTCAATCGATTTGGGAAGCAAATTTATAACCATATACCAAAAGGGCATAGGGCTCGTTTTGCGCGAGCCTGCAATCGCCATTGCGACGAAGGTGCGCAATCGTCTCGAAATCCGCGACGCAGGTTATAGAGCGGAAAGCGTTATGACGGGCTCGCTCGGCGGTGCGAGAGTCATTGCTCCGATAAAGGAAGGCATCATCGTCGACGAAGAGATGGCAACGATGCTTCTTGCCTATTTTCTTAAAAAAATTATGCCTGAAGGTTTGTTTGCACCGCGCATAAAGGCGATAGTATCCATCTGTGAATCGTCGTCCAGCTCCGATCGCCGCGCCGTTGAAAAATGCTGTCTCAAAGCAGGCATAAAAGAAGTCACGCTCGTAGAATCGGGTTTGAGTCTTCTTGCCTACACCAACAGCATCGGCGGACTTTTCGTGGATATCGGCGGCGGAAAAACCGAAATTTCAGCGGTTACGAATCACGGAATCGCAACGGGTTGCTCAGTCAATATCGCAGGCGACGCGTTCAACAATGCGATTATAGACGATTTATACAGAAACTATGGCGTCAAAGTGGGCGAGTTTACAATTGAAAATCTCAAAAAATCCGCACTTTCGTTCTATGTCAACGATGCCGGCAGTTATGCGGTCAGCGGCGGCAGTGCGGACGGCTCTCCGCGCAGTCTCTACGTGTCTGCAGAAGCAATGCGCAACGCCGTCATTCCGCTTGTGGACGACATCATCGAAGTCATCATGTCTGTTCTCAATCAGACTCCGCCCGAACTTTCTGCGGAAATTCTTCGCAAAGGCATATTCGTATCCGGCGGCTCACTCCACATTCCCGGTCTCATCGAGTATATGGAGCAAGCTCTCGAGCTTCCCGTCACACCGCTCAAAGACATTGAAAACGCCATTGCCATAGGCGGCGCGAAGTTCTTTGACGAGCGGGATTTGCTGAGCGATATGTTAGGTGTTAAATTGTATTAAAAATGCGCTATTTAGCGAATAGCTTTGGACGCGATTGACGCAAAGCGTAACAATCGCTATTCCGTCACTTCGTTCCTTACAGCACCCCGAGCCTGCCGACTCACGTACGTCTTGTACGTTAGGGTTGTCATTCTCGGGGTGCTTTCGCGTCATTCATCTATTTATCGCATTTTTTTCAGCATACTTTTTTGACAAAGAAAGCAAACGTTTTACATAACTTGACAACATTTTCGCGCGATTGTTTTTTATCATGAGAATATGAGAAAAATCGTTGTTACGTCGGGCAAGGGCGGAGTGGGCAAGACCACCGTCACTGCAACGCTCGGCAGAAAACTTGCTTTGCAAGGCTACAAAGTGGTGCTTGTGGACGGAGACGTGGGACTGAACAATCTTGACGTTGTGACGGGCATAGAAAGACGCGTCGTGTACGATATGGGAGACGTGTTGCAAGGGCGATGCAGAGCGTTTCAGGCACTCGTGCAGGACGGAGAAAGCCCCATGCGCATATTGCCATCGTCGAGAGATTCTTCGCTTATCACGGCGCAGGCTTTCCGCGGTATCGTGGACGGCCTTTTTGAGTTCGATTTTGTCATCATTGACTGTCCTGCCGGCATCGAAAGCGGTTTTCACAGAGCAGTGAGTGCGTGCGACGAAGCAATCGTTGTCACAACGCCCTCCGCTTCGGCAATACGTGACGCCGACAAAGTTGTGTCGTTGCTTTCAAGTTACAGACTTAAAGACGTGTCGTTAGTTGTCAATCGCGTGCGTGCGGATATGGTGGCAAGGGGAGAAATGCTGTCTGCAAGCGAGATAAGTTCGCTTCTGCACACACTTCCCATCGGCGTAATTCCCGAAGACGATTTTATCACCATGTATCAGCAACTCGGAGCAATACCCGAACGAGCGCAGAGCGAGCGCGCTTTTGAAGTGCTTGCAAAGAACATTGCGCAAAACAGCAAACGTTTCGTCGATGTGAGTGCAAAGCGCAGATTTTGGAGATTCAGATGAAAGTTTCAACTAGCGTTGCCGACAGAATGAGAGAAATGCTCACTCGCGACAAAGTGGGATTCACCGACGGTTTTGCCGTCGCAATGAAGGGCGATATAACCCACGCTTTGCAAGACTATTTCGACATAGACGGCGAAGTGCAGATATCCGTGAAACAGGAAAACGACGGGAGATATTCGGTGAGTGTAAACGCAAGCGCGACGAGAATAAAACAATTTGCAACCACTTTGGATATAAAACGGGTCTGAACGTTCTAAACTTCGCAAAGAGAGAATAGAGTATATCAAGGTGGTGAATATGGAATACGACGAAACCAAAAAACTTGAAGTTGAAATCTCTCAAAATCAATACGTTGAAAATCAAATCGACGCAAAACGCAAAAAGAGAAAGGGCACGCTCGACGCTCTCGACGTTGCGATAATCCCTGTTGCGATAGGCGTTTTCGTGTCTCTCGGATTTTTGTTTGCAGGCATTTTCAAGGCGACTTCAATCGTTCAGACGCTTGCCGGATTGTCAAATTACATTTCGCTTATTTGACAAAAACGGCACTTTATCCTTATGAAAATCAAGGTTAATCCCCTATTTTTCGCACTTGCGCTCGCGCTTGTGGCGTTTGGGCATTTGCTTGATTTCGTATGGATGACGGCGGCGCTTTTCTTTCACGAGAGTGCTCACGCGCTTATGGCAAGGCTTCGCGGATACGTTCTTAAAAGCGTATCCCTTTTGCCGTACGGCGCAATGATGCAGGCAAACGAGTCTATAGACAAAAAGTCAAGCGTGCTTATAGGGCTTGCAGGGCCTGTCGCAAATCTTTTGCTTGCACTCGTCACGCTCGGTTTGTGGTGGATTTTCCCATCCGCATATCCGTATACGATTGCTTTTCTTTGGGCAAATCTTACGCTAGGGCTTTTCAATCTTTTGCCCGTATATCCGCTTGACGGAAGTCGCGTTGCTCTCGGACTTTGCAAAAACAGAATAAGGACGATAAAAGCGTTGCGCATTGCAGGAGTCGTGACAAGCATTGTGCTTTTTGCGTTGTTTATAGGTTCGTTTTTTTTCGGAGTAAATTTTACGTTCGGCATAATGGCGGTGTTTTTGTTCTACGGCGCAACGTTCTCGGCAAAGGACGAGACGTATGCGAGCATTCTCGATATGGCAAGCAAAAACTATTCGCTCGGCGTCGTCGAAAAGAAAGTTTACGTAAGTGCGGACACGCCGATTGTGCGGCTTTATCATCACACGTCAAGCACGCAGGACGTGACGTTTTTTATAGTCGAAGACGGAAAAACCGTTGCGACGCTCACCGAAAAAGATTTGAAAGCGATTGCTTTGAAAAACAAACTTACGACGTCGATCGGCAAATGCCTGAACGGATAAAGGCAACCGCCAAGCCGTCTTTTCCCATGCCTTTGTCGATATGAATTGACAATTTTGCGCCTATCTTGTAAAATGATTGCAACGACATTTAAGGCAAAGTCTATAAGACTTTGATGGGTGCTTCATGAAATACGTCGGAATCGACATCGGCGGTATGACCATAAAAGGCGGCATAGTCGACGAAAAAGGCAATATTCTCTACAAAAAATCAATCGTTACGTCTCCGGGAAAAGAAGACAGACTCATTGTTGACGATATAGCGGGGCTTGTGAACGATCTCGTGCAGAACGGCGCGAGCGGAGAAGAGATACAGGGTGTGGGCATAGGTTGCCCTGGTTCTATATACGACGAAAAGGGTATTGTGCGCTATTCGTGCAATATCAATTTCCGCAACACTCCGATGGCAAAGATGATCGAAGAGAAGACGGGCATAAAGAAAGTGCGCCTTTCAAACGACGCAAACTGCGCTGCGCTCGGCGAAACGCTTTTCGGCGCAGGAAACGGCGCGAAAAACTCGGTTATGGTGACGCTCGGAACGGGCGTCGGAACGGGCATCGTCGCAAACGGTCAACTTATCACTGGCAATCGCTCGGCAGGCGGAGAAGGCGGACATATCACCATAAATCTCGGCGGAGCGACTTGCGGTTGCGGCAAAAAAGGGTGTTACGAAGCGTACGCGTCGGCAACAGCACTTATGAATCAGATTCAAGCCGCTTGCGAAAAGCATCCCGAAAGCGAACTTGCAAAAGCGGTTGAAGAAAACGGCATAAACGGAAAAGTCGTGTTCGATTGCGCCCAAAACGGCGACAAAGTGGCTATGGCGGTCGTGAAAAGATACATCAAATACGTAGGAATCGGGCTTGTGAATTTCGCAAACATTTTCTTTCCCGAAGTCATCATAATCGGCGGCGGAATTTCAAATCAGGGCGACAACATCATCAAACCGTTGCAAAGATACGTCACTCGCAACGTTTACGGCGCGGTATACAGCCCCAAAATCAAGGTGGTTGCCGCAACGCTCAAAAACGACGCGGGCATCATAGGAGCGGCGGCACTGTGCATGTAAAGCATGCGAGCCGAAACTAAAACAGCAAACGGAAACGAACGAATAAAAAACGGTGCGGACTTGTCCGCAAAAGATAAAATGGCAAACGAAAAAGACTACAAACAAAGATACCAAGAGTTGCTCATAGACGTCGAAAAACCCGCGAGATATGCGGGCGGAGAATGGAATACCCCCGACATGACCAAGGAACGCATAGGCGATATGGTCTTCTGTTTTCCTGAACTGTACGAGATAGGAATGAGCAATCTCGGCATACAAATTCTTTACAACATCGTCAATCAGACGGACGGTTACGTTGCGGAGCGTTGCTTTGCTCCTGCTCCCGACCTTGCCGAAAAACTCAGAGAAAACGACATACCGCTTTTGTCTTTGGAGACGAGAAAACCGCTCAAAGATTTCACGGTTGTCGGGTTTTCCGTCGGTTACGAACTTTTGTACACCAACGTTCTTTATATGTTGGATTTGGCAAGAATTCCGTTCAGAGCGAAAGACAGAGACGATTCTTATCCCATACTGCTTGCAGGCGGACCGTGTTCGGTCAACCCCGAGCCGTTTGCGGACTTTTTCGATATAATTCTCGTCGGTGAAGGCGAACAACCCGACATCGACATTCTCAAAGTTATCTCCGAAGGCAAGCGTGCGGGGCTTACGAAAGCCGAGATTCTCGCAAAGGTCAAGGGTATGGAAGGCGCATACGTTCCGTCATTGCACAAGGACGGCGAAGTGGTCGTAAAAGCGGTGTATCCCGACTTCGAGACCGCGCCGTATCCCACTCATCCGCTCGTTTCAAACATAGAAGCGGTGCACGACAGATGTACGCTCGAATTGTATCGCGGTTGCGCAAGCGGTTGCAGATTCTGCCAAGCAGGATTTTGGTATCGCCCCATAAGAGAACGCAGTGCGAAACGCTGTGCGGAATACGCAAAAGAAATGGTGGAAAGCACGGGCTTCAACGAGATCTCGCTTTGCTCGCTTTCAACCAGTGACTATACGGGGCTCGAAGAACTCGAAAACGAACTTACGCCATATTGCAAAGAACGCAAAATCAACCTTGCGTTGCCGTCTTTGCGTATAAGCAGTTTTAAGCCGGATATGGCAAACAATTCAAGAAGAAGTTCGCTTACGTTTGCGCCCGAAGCAGGTACGCAACGTCTTCGCAACGTCATCAACAAGAACGTCAGCGAAGAAGAGATAGACAAAATCTCCGTCGCGTTCGAAGCGGGGTACGACAGCGTAAAGCTCTATTTTATGATGGGACTTCCCACCGAAACGGACGAAGACATCGCAGGCATTGCGGAAATCTGCAAACGCCTTAAATGGTTGTATTATCAAAAACGCGGCAAACGCGGTCTGAACATATCCGTCAGTTGTGCCGTGTTTATTCCCAAGCCCTGCACGCCTTTCCAATGGGAAGCGCAGATAACTTACGAAGAGATGTTGAGAAAACAAGCCTATCTTCGCTCGTTGCTTAGAGAAATCAAGGGCGTGAGCTTTTCGTGGCACGGAGCAGAACCGTCCGTTCTCGAGGCGGCACTCGCAAGAGGAGACAAAAAACAATCTTACGTCATCGAGCGCGCATACGAACTCGGCGCGAAATTCGACGGCTGGACGGAGCATTTCAAGTGGGACGTATGGCAACAGGCTTTTGCCGATTGCGGTCTCAAAATGGAAGACTACTACGGCGCGATCCCGACCGACAGAACGTTGCCGTGGGATTTTATAGATTCGGGCGTGAGCAAAAAGTACCTGCTCAAACAGCGCGAACTCGCCTATCAGGGCGTGACCACCAAAAACTGCCGCGAAGGCTGCAACGGTTGCGGCGCGAACAGACTTGGGAGATGCACGATATGTTAGTCATCAAATATCAGAAAAAGGATAGCGTTTGCTTTATATCTCACATAGACCTTTTGCGACACATGGAGCGCATAATGCGTCGCGCGCATATCGAAGTCAAATTCTCGCAAGGATTCAATCCGCACCCGTTGATGTTTTTCTCGCCGCCGCTTTCGCTGGGAGTTGCGTCAAGTGCGGAATATCTTTCAATCGACAGCAATATGAACCCGGACGACGTGCTTGAAAAATATAATGCAAGCGTCCCCGAAGGACTTAAAGCGAGCAAAGTTTTCGCATGCTCCAAAAATCCGAATTTGCAAGCAAAAGTCACTTGTGCGGACTACGTTTTTCCGACGGATAAAGCCGTTGAAATCGGCGATGAATTTTTCATCGAGTATTCAAAGAAAGGCGAAACCGTGAAAGAAAACGTTGCGGACAAAATCTATGCTCAATACAAAAAAGACGGCAAACTCGTGCTTCGTCTTGCGTCGGGAATGGTCAATCTTCGTCCCGATAGAGTGCTTGAAAAACTCAATTTAGTGCTCGGTGAAAACATGAGCGTCACGGGCATCGAGAAAATCGCTCAATACGTTGACGCAAACGGCACGCTTGTGAACGCAGATGATTTCGTGCAGACGGTTTGACAACCTAAACGGCGTTTTATCATTGCATATAGGCAAGATAATCTTGCGTTTATGTAAAAAAATGAAAGTAAAACCGCATCTTTACGGTGCATGAAAGGGAAAAAGATTTTTTAAGTCTTTCGCTTTCGGTTTTGCAAAAGCGGGGGAAAGATTCTCCGCAAAATTTCCTGAGATAATAAATTTTTTAGGATATAAAAATGAAAAAACTCATCATCGACTACACGCCTTTCTGCACGCGTGCGGCTCTCGTTGAAGACGGCGAAATGATTGACTTCTCCGTCGAGCGTTCGAGCGGAAAGGGCCTTGTGGGCAACATCTACAAGGGGAAGGTTGAAAACGTCATCGGCGGTATGCAGGCATGTTTCGTCAACATAGGGCAGGAACGCAACGGCTTTTTGTATACGGGCGACGGCGAAAACGGAGCAAAGGTATCGACGAAGAAAAACGCTTCGGCAGGCGATCTCATTATGTGCCAGGTCGTCAAAGAGCCGTACGGTCAAAAGGGTGCGAGACTGACCACCGAAATCACGCTTCCGGGGTTTTACGTCGTGCTTATGCCCGTGTCGGATTTCATCGGCATTTCAAGAAAAATCGAAGACCCGAAAAGGCGTGCGTATCTTGAAAAAGTGTTGAGTGCGTTGCTTCCCGTCGGCATGGGATGCATAGTGCGTTCTGCGGCGGACAAGACCGGCATCGACACGATAAAAGCCGAACTAGACACTCTTTTGGAGCGTTGGGACAAGATAAAAAAAGACTATGCAAACGCAAGAGAAGGAGAGTTGGTTTTTGAAGAAGCAAGTCTTTTGAAACGTGTTCTTCGCGATACGTTCAACGAAGATTGGGATCAAGTTATCGTAAACGACGAAAACGTCGCAAAACGACTTGAAAAAGAACTGAACGGTTTGAAATGCGAAGTGTATACGGGCGCGAAAAATATAATGACGCACTTCGGGATTGCGGAGCAAATAAACCACTTGTGCGACAGAAAAGTGAACGTCGAAGGCGGAGCGTATATCGTCATCGACAAAACCGAAGCGCTCACGGTCGTTGACGTCAACACGGGCGGTTTCGTGGGAACGAGTCATCTCGAAGACACCGTGTTCAAAACCAATCTTGCGGCGGCGGAATGCATCGCAAGACAACTTCGTATACGCAACATCAGCGGTATAGTGGTGATAGATTTTATCGATATGGTTCAGCCCGAGCACAAACAGGCGGTCATCGAAGCGTTGCGCAACGCATTGAAAAAGGACCGGTTGAAAACGTCGACCGTCGGAATGACACCGCTCGGACTTGTGGAACTCACTAGAAAGAAATCGCGTCTTCCGCTTGACGCGTTTATGCTCGAGCCTTGCGACAAATGCGTTGGCGGTTCGAGAATAAGCGACGCGCAACTTGCGTTTATGATTCGCGACGCGCTTGAAGAATACGTTGCCGAAAACGGAACGGACTCCGTGTACGTTGTTGCTCATCCCGACCTTGTTGACGTCGTGTTTGAGAGCGACATTCTCGCGCCGAGAATGCAAAAAGACTGGAAAAACAAGCAGATATATTTCTACACAGACAAGAATCTTATGCGTGAGCAGTGGTCGTTCGACAAGAATAAGCCGACGGGCAAAACGAGTTACGCACGCGTTCTTATGAGCAAAAAAGAGTGATATGAGACGTTTTCGTCCCAACGTTCGTGTCATAATGTAGAAAACGCAGGTGAAATGCGGATATATGACGGAACGTATGGTAGCCATACAACATACGGTTTTTGTCGATATACGCAATGTTGCAATATATCGGTGCGTATGATAGAATGTAAAAGTAGGTAATTATGAAAGAATGGATTATAAACAAAGAAGACGGCGTAAAACTCGTTGAAGACGTCAGTCAGAGAGCGGACGGACAAGTCAAAGTGAAAATCGCAAAAGTCGCGATTTCGTCACAGGACGTGTGCAATCTCTTTGCTATGGCAAAAGACGACGCGGTTGTGCCGGGACATTCGGCGGTTGCTCTCGTGAGCGAAGCGGACGAAGACAGCGGACTCAAACTCGGTTCGCGCGTGGTCGTCAGCCCATATCTCAAAGAGTGCGAACACGGCGTGAACGTGGTGAAGACCATGGGCGTTGACGTTGACGGATTGTTGAGAGACTTCGTGTCTGTTCCGCTCGAAAACGTTTTTGCTCTTCCCGACGGCGTAAGCGACGAAGAAGCGTTGTTCACCGAATATATCGCAATGGGCAACAACGTGTTTGAAGCGCTCGACCGCGAAAAAGGCGATTATATCGTAATCGTCGGTGCGTCTACGCTCGGTCTCATTCTCGGTCAGATGGCAACCTATTATCAATACGTGCCAATCCTTATCGACCTTGACGTAGACAAACTTGCGCTTGCGCAGAAGTGGGGCGTTTGCTACACGCTCAATCCCACCTATGACAATCTCGAACGCAGAGTTGAAGAAATAACCGGCGGAAGAATGGCGGAAGCGGCAATTTTCTCCGGCGAAAGCGTTGACGTGAATGCGGCAATTCGTCTTGTAAAAAATCAGGGCGACGTCATCATAGCGGGTTATGCGACACGCGGCAAACACGCCGTCGACGCAGGCACGGTTCTCAAAAAACAACTCACTCTCAAAGGCGTATGCAATGGCATTGGGGAATTGTCTTCGGCAATCAACCTTCTCGCCAACAAAGTCGTCAAAACCGACGGAATCATCGGTGCGACCGCAAACTTTGAAGAGATTCCGCAAGTCGTAGAATCGTGTGTGAAGTATCCGCTTCAATACAGCAAAATCATGATCAACTGCGATTAAAACCGCGCTAAATAGCGAATAACTGCGTCAACGCCCATCCGCTCCAAAATCACGTACTACATGTACGTTGGGTTTTGTTTCGGATGGGTGTTTCCTTGTTCTGCTAACCGCGCCGAAAATCTTTGCTATCAGTTCAATCACGGACAAAAAAAATCAAGCCGCAATTTCGCAAGATTGTCGGCTTGGTACTTTTAAGCGGGTGGGACAACCACACCCGATTTGGAATAATCGGTAAAATTCAAAATTCTCCTTGTCATTCTGAGCGTAGCCGAAGAATCTAGCGTAGCGAAAAATATGCGCCTTACGGCTGGATGTTTCGACAGACTCAACATGACAATATGGGAAAATTGATACTTTATGCGCCCGAAATGAAAACCGAATCGGTGCGCTTTTTCTTGTTGTATGAGTTTGTTTTTTCTGTTATCCGAGAACGACGGAGCGAAGAAACGCAAGGACGACTGTGCAAGTCTCGGTGCGTTGGGCGTTTTTTTGTTCTATTGTCGTTGCGTTTACGTCGTCGATGAAGTTTGGCAATTTTATCGGCAAATCGTCTTCGACGTCGATTTGAGCAAACGCAGTGTGATTGGCTTCTTTCAAGACTTTTGAAACGTAGCCGTTTTTGAGTCTTGTTTTGGCGTTGTCCGATTGTTCTTGGGTGCGCACTTTGTCGTTGTCAGCTTCGACGAGAAGAACGGGCAGTGAGCAATCGAGAAGATTGTCCGAAACGTAGATTTCCACTCCGTTGTCGTCTTTGACGGGTTCGCCGTTTTCGTCAAGCAATTTGTGTCTGCTTCCGACGGGAGCACATAGCACCGTGCCCATAACTTTGTCTTTATTTTCAGACGTTCTGCGTATTGCGCTCGCACCGCCTTCAAAAGAGTGCCCCGCGATGAAAAATTTCACGTTGCCGTAGGTTTCAAACGCTGTTTCTTCTGCTTGGTAGTGAGTGTATGCAAGATTGTTGTCAAGTTGCGGTATTACAACGAGATAGCCCTGTTTTGCAAGTGCGGTGGCAAGATAAGAATATCTTTCGGGTTCAACGCCCATTCCGACGTATAAAAGCACGCCGTATTCACAGTTGAGATTGTTGCCGTTTGTCACTTTTCCGTTTTCGTCGCGCGTAGCGTTTGTGACGGGTGAGAACACGAGTGCGTTTCCGATGTTTCTCTCAAGCACGATAAAAGAGTTGTCTATGGCATAGTTAATTTTCCCGTCGTCGCCTTTTCTGTCGCACGCAAAAAGCGTCGCGCAAAGCACGAGTGTAAATGCAAGTGTTAAAAAGGTAGTGATAGTTTTCTTTTTCATCGTCAATATGGTGCGTTTTTGTGCAAAACGCCGAATTCTCAAGCGATAACGCTCGTTTTTCTAGATTATAACACGCCTTAAAACATTTTTCCATAGCATTTTTCAAAAGATATGATATAATTAAAATATGAGAGAAAGAAATCCCAAAATTTTTCATCCGAACCGCGTGAAAAGAGACAATGCGCTCAAAACGAACGACGAAAAAAGTCTTGCAACGCTTTTGAAAGAACACGACGATGACAAAATCGTGCCATTTCACATGCCTGGACATAAACGTGTGCCGTTCGATTTTCTTTTCGGCGCACAAAAAATAGATATAACCGAAATTGAAGGCTTTGACAATCTTCACGACGCAAACGGAATTTTGAAGTCGGCGCAGGAAAGAGCGGCAACTTTGTACGGCGCGAAACATACGCGCTTCCTTATAAACGGCAGTACTTGCGGAATTCTCGCAGGTGTGAGAGCGGTGACGAAAGCAGGGGATAAAGTGCTTGTTGCGCGCAACTGTCACAAATCGGTTTTCAATGCGATTGAAATTTGCTCGCTCACACCCGTGTACGTGCGTCCGACATATTTTGAAGAATACGGTTTTTACGGTTCTGTAGACACTAAAGACGTCGAAAAGGCGTTTGACGAAAACGGGGATATAAAGCTCGTCGTAATCACAAGCCCGACGTACGAAGGCGTGATAAGCGACGTGCAGAAAATTGCAGATATATGTCACGCTCACGGCGCGATTTTGTTTGTTGACGAAGCGCACGGTGCGCATCTGGGACTTGACAAAAGATTCGAAGAAAGTGCGAGACAACTGGGCGCGGATATGGTGGTGAACAGTCTTCATAAAACGCTCCCAAGCCTTACGCAAACCGCACTTTTGCACGTTTTGACGGACAGAGTCGATATGAAAGAGATAGATTCGAATATTGCCGTATTCGAATCGAGTTCTCCGTCCTACGTGCTTATGGCGTCGATAGACGGTTGCGTGCGATTCCTTGAAGACGATAAAAAACGCGCGCTCGAAAAATGGGCCGACGAAATAGACGCAACGAGAAAATCGTTGTCTCGTCTGAAAAAACTCGGATTGTTCGAGCCGAAAAAGGACTCGAGAGTGTTTTCATACGACAAGTCGAAACTTGTGATTCTATGCATGGGAGCAAGCACCAACGGAGTGGAACTCAAAAGCGTTTTGCGCAAAGCGTACGACATAGAACTTGAAATGGCAAGCGTCAATTACGCCATAGCGATGACGGGACTCGGTGACGGTTATGAGTCTTTCGGCGCACTTATAGACGCGCTGTTTTCGCTTGACGACAGTCTTGCATTCAGAAACGGGCTTGTTGCGCAACCTATACTTGAAATTGCAAAAAAAGCACTTGAACCGTATCAAATCAAGAGTTTAAGCACCGAAATCGTCGATTTCGACAAAAGCGAAGGGAGAGTGTGCGCAGAGAACGTGTGGGCGTATCCGCCCGGTGCGCCGATAATCGTAAAGGGCGAAGTCATAGACGGGGAGTTTATAAAACACGCGACGCTAGAGTATGAAAACGGCGTGAACGTATCAAGCGAAAAAGGCACTTTTCCGAGCGGAATACTCGTTGTGAAACAAGATTGAATCGTATAGTTTCAAACGATACGTAAGATGCGCATATTTGCCTTTTGACCGAGAAAATCGGGCGAATAGGCAATTTGGACATTTGTGTTGACAAAACACGGCGTTGTTTCTATAATGATATATATTAAAAGTAAGGAGCCATTACGATGAAAAGAATTGTAACCTTGAAAACTCGCGATCTCAACGAAAGCAAAAAGAATGGCGGCTGCGGCGAATGCCAAACTTCTTGCCAATCTGCTTGCAAGACTTCTTGCGGCGTTGCAAACCAAAAGTGCGAGAAAGCAGCAAAATAACTTTTTAACCCAAAAATCACAAAAGTCGCCTAGATACGTCTAGGCGTTTTTTGTGTCGATAGGAAAATACAAATGATTCATTCTTTCAAACTGAACGGATACAATATCGTGCTCGACGTTGCGAGCGGAAGCGTGCATAGCGTCGACGACGTGGCGTACGACGTTATAAATCTATACGAGACGAAATCGCATGAAGAAATCGTCAAGGAAGTTGCTGCAAAATACGCGCAAGACGGCGTGAGCGAACAAGACGTAATAGAGTGCTTGGACGACGTTGACGAGCTTGTAGAACAAGGCAAACTCTTTGCAAAAGACGAGTTTAAGCCCGATATAGAAAATCTCGCAAAACGCAACACCGTGCTTAAAGCCATGTGCCTTCACGTCGCGCACACCTGCAATCTTAACTGCGAGTATTGCTTTGCGTCGCAGGGCAAATATCACGGCGAGCGTGCGCTTATGTCGTACGAAGTGGGCAAACGTGCGCTTGATTTTCTCATCGAAAACAGCGGAACGCGCCGCAATCTCGAGGTGGACTTTTTCGGCGGAGAGCCGCTTATGAATTGGCAAGTCGTCAAAGATCTCGTTGCATACGCGCGTTCGATTGAAAAAGAACACGGCAAAAATTTCCGCTTTACGCTCACCACCAACGGCATGCTCGTTGACGATGACGTCATTGAGTTTGCCAACAAAGAGATGGACAACGTCGTGCTCAGCCTTGACGGAAGAAAGGGAATCAACGACCACTTTCGCAAGACGATAGGCAACGTGGGAAGTTACGATATAATCGTGCCGAAATTTCAGAAATTCGTCAAAGCGCGCGGCGGCAAGAATTATTATATGCGCGGCACGTTCACTCATCGCAATCCCGATTTTACCAACGACATTCAGACAATGCTCGATCTCGGATTCGACGAACTCAGCATGGAACCCGTCGTGTGTCCGCCCACCGACAAATACGCGCTCACCGAAGACGACAAGAAAGTGCTTTACAAGGAGTACGAAAAACTTGCCGATATGATGATAAAAAGAAGAAAACAAGGCAAGCCGTTCACCTTCTATCACTATATGCTCAATCTCGAAGGCGGTCCTTGCATTTACAAGCGCATTTCGGGTTGCGGAAGCGGAACGGAATACCTTGCAGTCACTCCGACGGGCGAACTTTATCCCTGCCATCAATTCGTAGGCAACAAAGATTATCTCATGGGAGACATCTGGACGGGCGTTACGAACACCGCTATGCGCGACAAATTCAAGCGTTGCAATGCCTATTCGAGAAAGGAATGTGAAGACTGCTGGGCAAGATTGTACTGCTCGGGCGGATGCGCGGCAAACGCGTACAACGCAACCGGAGACATCAACGGCGTGTACGAATACGGTTGCGATTTGTTCAGAAAACGTATCGAATGTGCGATTATGCTCAAAGTCGACGAACAATTAAGCGGTGATGCTTATGAGTGCGAAAGCGATTGTCTCGATTGCGAGACTTGCTCAGACTGCGCTCACGACTAAACCGATTGCGAACTCAAAAATGAGTTCGCTTTTGCTATATAAACGATTGCGGGATAGGGCATATATTTTCAAAGACCGCGCAAAACTTGCGTTTGCGTGAAAAATTCGATTTATCTCTTGAAAGGAGAAAATGCAATATGTCAAAGGATAAAACAGAAAAGACAAACGCAATGCGTTTGCTCGATGCAAAAAAGGCGGAGTATAAAGAACATATTCTTCCCATACAAGACGCGGTTAGCGGCGTTGAAGCGGCAGCTCTTCTCGGCGTTGACGAAAAATATGTGTATAAGACGCTCGTGACGTTAGGGAAAAGCCTTGAACATTATGTGTTCGTAATCCCCGTTGCCACAGAACTCGATTTGAAGAAAGCGGCGAAAGTCGTGGGCGAAAAGAGCGTCGAAATGCTCAAATCCAAAGATTTGCTTGCGTTGACCGGCTACGTTCACGGCGGATGCTCGCCTGTGGGCATGAAAAAATTCTTCAAAACAACGATAGACGAGAGTGCAAAAGACATCGATCGCATATATTTTTCAGGCGGCAAAATCGGGTATCAGATAGAAACGACTCTCAAAGAGCTTGAAAAAGCAATCCGCTTTACGCTTGCCGACGTTACGGTGAAATAATTGCGGGTTGCCTACGCGCGCGACGTGTGATACAATAAAAATATAAAAGCGTGTTTCAAAACGCACGGGAGAGTCGCATGAAAAAGAAAAGCGTTGTATTTACCATAATCACGATATTCGTTGCAATAATCACAATTGCGACGGTTTTGGTTTTCCCCGAAAGAGTTGCGGACGCAAACTCTGTGCAACGCTATTTTGAAGGCATTGATTCTTCGGGAGCAATCGTCACAATGGAGAATTGCCCCGTTGTCGTTGACAAGGAAGATCTCGATTTTTACATCTACTATCAAGACAAAAGCAACTCGCAAGGTCAGTATGAACAGTTTGGTAGCGTTTGCGCGACCTATACTTTTCGCAATCCGAGCGAAAACACCATAAATATGGACGTTGTGTTTCCGTACGGATATAAGGATGAGAACAAATCCGACAAAGACGATTGCTCTGTGAGCGTTGACGGCGCGCAAATCGCATGGCGTACAAGATATACGCATATCGATTATTACCGATTTGACATCGAAAGGGATTTGTCGTCTTTAAGCGACGATTTTGTGCAAGACTCATTTTTCGCCACCACGCAAAAGGTGTACAAATACACGTATTCCGTATCCGACACGGCTCAGGGGCTTGATTTGACGTTTGAGTATGACAGAAATTGGGCAAGAAAAGTCGTGTGCGATTTTCACTCCCAACGAGAAGGCAACAAACAACAAATCGTCATGAGCACGGCAGGCAAGCCGCAGCTTGTGTTTTACGTTGTCGGTGAAGATTTGGACATCGCCGCTTGCGACGTGACGGTCATCGGCGGACAAAAGGGCGGACATCTCTCGCTTGTGTCAAGACAAGAGCAGACGTTTGGGGACGAGCTTGCATACGTCAATCGCCCCGAGGACAGTGACGTTCTCGATATCGACTGGTACAATGCGCTTGCAAACACGTTCAACTCGCTGCACGACAGAACGGTGATCAACCCGTCCGAGCTTGTCATATCGAGATATCCGGAATTTTCGCTCTTCCGTTGGTGTCAGTATACGCTCTCCATTGCGCCGGGGCAGACGATTGTCAATTCCGTAACCGTGCCGCTTTTCCCCGCTCGCAACGAGAGATATATCCCTGCCGTGTATGAATTCACCTATTATCTCTCTCCCGCAACCACGTGGGCAGGGTTCAAAGACTTGACGGTGAACATCCACACCAACGGATACGTGCTTAAATATCAGGATAAGGGTTTTGAAAAAGTCGACGGCAAATATACCTATCATACGGACACCCTTCCGAGCGGCGAGTTGACCTTCAAAGTTTGCAAAGAAGAAAAACCGACGACGCAGTACGGAAGCGTGATTTCTTCGGCGATTATATATGCGATTGCGGTATTGGCAAAAGTGATAGGTTTCGGCGTCTTGTTGCCCGTATCGATTGTTCTGATAGTCATCGTTATAATCGTTATAGTGAAAGCGGTGAAGCGCAAGAAAAATAAGAAAATCGATAAGAACACACAAACAAGTTTCGTGCCTGTGAATAAGATCGAAACAAACGTGTATACGCCTGTAAACAACGTGTCGGAATGTCGTCAGCAAGACGAAAAAAGCGTTGAGACCGACGGGCAAGTAAAAACGGAAAAGTCTTTTGCCAACGCACAAACGGCTATTGAAAACGAAGAGAATGTCGAGAACGTTGTGCATTCGGAAACCAACGGAAATTCGATAAAATCCGACTTGAAAAACACCGAAGATTCATCGGATGCGTACAAATTCTGGTGATAAAACGACAATGAAAAAGGCACGGCAAAGACCGTGCCTTTTTGCTTTGAATAACGGCTAATTAAGGAAAAATACGACGTTTTAAAAAATCGTTGACATGTCGCATGTTTTATATTATATTGAATAAAAAGAAAGCTCTTGCGTTGCGATTGTATGTTGCACGAAGTTTCAACAGTATATACGGGGAGAATCATGTGAAAAAAGAAATTGTTCTTTATCATTTTTTTTCAATCCACTATCATACGGAAGCACTATATTTGAAATAGGAGAAATATTTTAAATCCCTACACTATTTTTTCATGCAAAAATAGCACCTTAAACAAAAGTGCTGATGCAACAACAAATTAAAAATAGGAATAGATTCAATATTATTATAAATAAAATACATTAAAAGGAGATCATTTATGAAAAGAAAGATCGCAATTGTATTGCTGACGTGTGTTTTGCTTTCACTTACTTTGTTTTCATTTGTAGGCTGCAACAAAAAACTCGTTACGGTAAATATTTATGCAATTTCATATCCGAATTCGGAAAAGACATATCAGTTATTTTCTAATACGCAATGGAGTGGAATGCCTGTAGTTTTTAAGAAAAATCTCTCACAATATATTCCTAAACACTATTTAGTAGCAGACGATTTTAAGGGATTTGGATATTATTTAGATATCGAGTGCACAAAAAAATATAATCTAAGCAGAAAAATTGAAGAAGATACGGATTTGTATACGCTATTTTGCGAAAGCGGTTCAAAATTTGTCGTATTTTGTTTTGAAGGAGAAGATTATTATTTCTTCGTGGAAGACATCAATGCAGAATTGACCGTCGATTCATTTGTCGTTTCTGCATATGGGAAAGAACTTGACAGAGAAAAAATACAGTTTTACATAGATGAAAAGATGACAAGGCGTATTGACATCACCGGACAAACGTTTGATGCATTGGGTGTTAGTATGTATGAAGAAGAAAGTTACTATTATGCAAAAACACTATATGTAAAATTGGCAGAATAAATAAGAGTTTAATTTTGACAATTAACAAAAGAAAGGAGAAAAATAATGAAACGATTCAAATTTGCTATTTTTGCACTTTGTATAGTTTATGTGGTATTAATGGCATTATCTGTTTGTGTTGAGAGCGTAAGCGATATGTTAAGTTCATGAGAACATTTTAATAAGATGAACTGTGGTGGGTTTGACAAAACTAATGATTATCTTGATGATGTACCGCCACATCCAAATGATTATAAAAATTTTGCAAACCAGTATTTCAGGAACCTTACATATTATGGTTATAATTCAAATGGAACTTGTGCTTATATAGCGTTGGGTATGGTTTTGTCGTATTTCGACACGTATTGGAATGATACAATTATTCCTGAACGATATGATAAAACAGCAAGCATTGATGGAACTCATTCTTACTATTTGTCACCCGGTATTGATGATGAAAAGACATCTTTCAATAATGATTCTAGATATTTAAATTATATGCTTACAAAGACCTCAAGTAATTTTCATGCATATCTGTTATCTATAGGTAATTCGCTTGGATATACAAATAGTGGTCTTGGGTTATATCTCTATCAGTTATATGAAATCTTTAAAAAATATGGGAATGTTAACGGTGTCATTAATAATGATAACTTTACATACGTTCTTGATGATAGAGCGAAAGGGTCTACAGCATCACAAGCCGATTTGAAAAGCTCTATCAAAACCTATATGAAATTAGGAATTCCCGTGATAGTGCATATTCAGGGATATAGGAAAGGATCTCTTTTCCATTCAAATGGTGCTGGACATGCAATCGTCGCATATGATTATGATGAAGAAAACGATACTATATATGGACATTTTGGCTTAGGCGGAGAATACATGCATCAAAACATTTTAAGTGAAGTAAATGGAGTCGTTTTTGATGAGATAGTGGGATATTTGGTTATAAATCAATTCCGAAGTGAACATTATCATTCAAATAACTATGTTATGTCTGCATGTCAGACATTTTGTGCTTGTCAACTTATTACTCACGAACATAAATTACATTACAAAGACAAGCTTTCAAACAGTCATACTGAGTATTGCTATTGTGGGTATTCCCAAGTAGAATCACATACGTTTTTGCCAGATGCAATCGGTAAATTCGATATATGCACAAAATGTAATTATAGAAAAAAGAGTGATGGGGGGTTCGTTCCAATTCCAGGTGCCAGTATTGTTGATGAAGTGGAAATGATGCAAAATGAAATGGATCAGACAGAATACATAGTTGCGGCGTAATGTATGCAAAAAAACGGTATCGAGAACGATGCCGTTTTTCTTATGTAAAACGCGAAGAAAATTTATCGATATATACGGATTTTGCATAAATAATTGCAAATTTCGTGCAATATTTGAAATATATCGATAAAAACTTGACAATCAGGAGTGAATAGGAATATATTTTTACCGATAAAAAATTACGGAGTGCGAATATGACGACAATTGACAACAAGGATATATCCAAGGCAACGCTCAACCGCTTGCCGTCCTATCTGAAATATCTCTATCAACTCGACAAACTCAACGTGGCAACCGTGTCAAGCACCACAATCGCAAACGGGCTCAACCTCAATCCCGTGCAGGTGAGAAAAGACATCGCGCTTGTTTCAAGCGTTGCGGGCAAACCGAAAATGGGTTACGTCACGAAAGAAATCATTGCGGATCTCGAAGGCTTTTTGGGGTACAACAACACGCACGACGCTATACTCGTCGGCGTCGGCGGACTCGGAAAAGCGTTTTTGGGCTACGGCGGTTTTGAAAATTACGGTTTGAATATCGTGGCGGCGTTTGACAACAACGAAAAACTCGTAAACACGAAAATCAACGGTAAGCCCGTCTATGACGTTGGCAAACTTCAAAGCATCGTGGCAAGATTCAACATCCAGATCGGCATCATCACCGTGCCGTCGTATGCTGCGCAAGAAGTGGCGGACAGAATGGTTGCGGCAGGCATAAAGGCGATATGGAATTTTGCTTCCGTGCATCTCAATATTCCGTCCGACGTGGCACTCAAAAACGAAGACCTTGCTTCTTCGCTTGCGTTGCTCAGTCTCCAGATTCAATCCAACAGAAAGGACGGCTGACATCTCGGTTTGCCAAAAGACAATCGATTGAAGCCTATAAAACGGCAAAAACAAAATCCCGCAACTGTGCGGGATTTTTTCGTATTGCCGTGTTGATAATGCAAAAACAGGGCGATAAAACCTTTATTCTGCCAAATTTTCAATTTCCGTGGGCAATCCGTATGAGAAAGAAAGCGTGTTTTCGACAAGCGACTTCACGACTCTTTCATCCGACGAAGATAAACACTCGTAAGATCCGAGAGTTGTCTCACCGAGACTCATCGAAGACACCGAGCATCCGCCGAGCGTTGCGGAAAGAGTGCAGAGCGGTCTCAATTGTTCGCGCATGCCGACGCACACGCGCGAGAGATTGGACGTTGAAACTCGCACGGTGGCTTCAACGCTGTCCACGACTTCAACCGAGACGAAAGGATAGTCTTCGGCGATGTCGTAGGCAATCTTTCTCCAAAGGCTGGATATTGCAGTCGGTTCGACAGGCAAGACCAAAGTCAGATTTTCCGCTTTCATTTCGGCAAGTTCGTAGGCGATGCGAAGCACTTTTTCTATCTCCAACTCACTGAGCGTGTTCACGTCCTTTGCTTGTCTGCCGAAAGCGGTGCTCGACGAGAACGAACTTTCGGGGAAACGGCTTTCGTCGCACACGAAATATTCGTCTTCTTTTTCACCGTCCTGCACGATTTGCACGTTTGCAAAAAGGCAGAGTTTTGCTCGTATAAGAGACAGCGGCGCGCTTGCGCTTGAAAAGTGCGGCGCAAAATACCAAACGGCGTCTGACGATTTTGCTTTTTCAATCGCACCGTCCGAAATCGTCGGTTCATCGATACAAAAATCGATAAATTCGACATCACCGTCAAAGCAATTTTCAAAAGTGCGCTTGGCTCTGTCCAACATTTTTTCGTATGACGTAATATAAAAAGCGGTTATGCGCGACATAATGCGCTCCTTTTGTTTTTAAAAACGTTTTATTTATAAATATTATATCAATATACTCGCTTTCGTCAATCCGGAATTTTGTCAACGACCGTACGAGCGTAATGTATATTTGCATAAAATTTTATCAAAACTGTATAAAAATTCCGAATAAAAAACAATTCTGCATAAAATAAAATATTTTTTAAAATATATGCAAAAACGGTTGCAAAAATATGCAATAATTGTTATGATTGCTTCTCGTATCACACGGAGATAAAAAATATGAAAAAATCGGTAAAAATTCTTATTTCGGCACTTACGCTTATCGTCGTTTGCGCATCGTGCATTGCGCTTGTCGCGTGCAACACGTCTTCGGCGGACGGAAAACAAATCAATATGGTCAACGTCGAACTTTCAAGCGAGCAATACGCTTTCATTTTCAAAAAGTCCGACGACGCACTCAAAGAATCTGTGAATGCGATTCTCGAGAGCAAGAAAACGCAGATTGACGAGATTATGAGCAAATATCTCAATGCGACCGGGGACGAACTTGCGTCTTTCGGCTCGTCTTCGATTAAGACCACTCCGAGCGGAGCGGACGACGAACTTGTTGTTGCGACCAACATAGATTTTGCGCCGTTCGAGTATTACAACGGAGCGAAAATCGCAGGTATAGACATCGAAATCGCGCAGCTCATCGCAGATGAACTCGGCAAAACGCTCGTTGTCGTACACATGGACTTCGACGCCGTCGTGCCGGCAGTGGAAACGAAGGCGGAATACGACATCGGTATGGCGGCACTCACGATATCCGCCGACCGCGCGAAAATCGTCAATTTCTCAAATCCTTATTACGACACGACGCAAGTGCTCATCGTGAAAGCAAACTCCGTGACGCCGTTTGATTATTGCACCACGAAAGCGGAAATCGAAAGCGTGCTCTCGTCGTTGAAAGGCGCAAAAATCGGCGGACAGATGGGAACTACGGGACAACAATACATCAAAGGCAACGAGTCTTTGGAATTCGGCGGATATGCAAATATCGAATTCAACGGCTTCGACGCGCCCGGTCTTGCGGTGCAGGCTATGCTCAACGGCAATATCGACTACGTCATCGTGGACAAGGCGATTGCCGTGACTCTTCTTAAAAACTTCAACAAATAAGCAAGGTGCGCAATGGCATTGAAATGGCAGACATTCATCCGCTCGTTCGTTGACAACGAAGGCTACAAAAACGTGCTGGACGGTTTGAAAAACACCGCCTATATCGCGCTTATCGGTTTCGTGATAGGCGTGATTATCGGCTCGCTCATCGCAATAGTAAAGGTGGCGTCAAAACGCAACGGTTTTCTGAATTTCCTTTCGAAAATCGGTGACGTATACGTGTTCTTCTTCCGCGGAACGCCTATCATCGTGCAACTGTTGCTCATTTATTACGTGCTGTTTCCGCTTATGAACGTCAACGTAGACAAACTCGTCGTGGCAATAGTCACGTTCGGGCTGAACAGCGGGGCGTACGTCAGCGAAATTATGCGAAGCGGCATAATGAGCGTTGACAAAGGACAACTCGAAGCAGGCAGGGCACTCGGACTTTCCTATCCGTCGGCAATGTTGCGTATAGTGCTTCCGCAGGCTCTCAAAAACAGCCTTCCCGCACTTGGCAACGAACTCATCGCGCTTGTGAAAGACACGTCTGTTGCAGGCTTTATAGCGGTGTTCGATTTGACGCAGGCGTTCAAAGCAATAGGCTCGTCTTCGTACGAATATATGATTCCGTATATCGTGCTTGCTTTGTTTTATCTCGTCATCGTGGGGCTTCTCACAATCGTCATAAAACTTGTGGAAAAGAGATTGCGCAAAAGCGAAAAGCGCGAATCGAAATCACAAAAACGCAGTGCGAAAAGCGTGGGAGCATAAGGGGGAGAAAACATGATAGACGTATACAATCTGACAAAAAAATACGGAGACCTTCTCGTGCTCGACGATATATCCGCAAGCGTCAAAGAAGGCGAAATCGTCGCGATAATCGGTCCGTCGGGAAGCGGTAAATCGACTTTTCTTCGCTGTCTCAACTGCCTTGAAGACCCCAACGCAGGCAAGATAATTTTCGACGGAGTGGACCTTGCCGACCTTAAAGTCGATATAAATCGTCAGCGTGAAAAAATGGGCATGGTGTTTCAGCAGTTCAATCTGTTTTCAAACATGACGGTCAAGGAAAACATCACGCTTGCTCCTGTGCAAATCGGCGTGAAAAACATGCGTAGGACTCGCCTTAAAAACGCGTTTATTCCGGTGTATAACGCATGGTTCAAAGCGTTTGGAAAGTCATATAACAAACACGTCGACAAAAAGTTGATTTTGCTACAATCGCAACTTGAAGAATGTAAAACGAAACTTAAACCTATCGTTTCGGCGTGGGATGAAACAAAGACCATAAAATACGTCGGCGGAAAACCGTTTGCGACGTACGATAAGAAACTGACAAAACAAAAACTCGCGCTCACCGACAAAGCCGAAAATCTCGAGCGCAAAATCGGACGCACGGTGCACCTTTCTCAAAAGAGTGCCGAACCACTCAAATTCACAAGCAAAAAAGATATTGAAAAAGCCGCGTCCGAGCGCGCGGACGAACTCCTTTTCAACATAGGATTGTCCGACAAAGCGAATGTTTATCCGTCCACGCTTTCGGGAGGACAAAAGCAACGCGTCGCAATCGCGCGTGCGCTTGCAATGAATCCGCAAGTTCTTCTTTTCGACGAGCCGACGTCCGCGCTTGATCCCGAAATGGTGGGAGAAGTGCTCGACCTTATAAAGCACGTTGCAAATAAGGGTATGACCATGCTCATCGTCACTCACGAAATGGCTTTTGCCCGTGAAGTTGCCGACAAGGTTTTCTTCATGGCGGAAGGCAAAATTCTCGAACAAGGCACTCCTCAACAGATTTTCGAAAACCCGGAGAGTGAGAGGTTGCGCGATTTCTTATCCAAAGTTCTGTGAACGCACTATTTAGCGAATAACTGCGTCAGAGCCATGCTCCCGTCAACTCACGTACGCAAAGTACGTTAGTGTTGCCGTGAGCGTGGCTCTTTCTTGTTTTTCATCTAAATATTGCACTCACATTGGGTATAAAAATGGCGACTAACTTCGTCAGACACGGCTTGCATGCTAAACGAGTTACATTACGGGCTCATTACAAAAACTTTGTCATTGCGAGCTTGCGTGGCAATCTCGCGGGAGCGGAATGACAAACAATTGCGCCCGATAAGTTTTTTATTTGTTCTCGACTCTACAAAGGGGGTGCGTTTGAAACCCTAAATAGAATTGCCCCATCTTTCCGGTCCGCGCCGGTATTTCTTCCACCACTCGTATAGAGTGCTTTCTCTACAAAACTGCCCGTCGCTCGCGGGGAAGACAGGCGGCACTCGCATAGATAAGCATCGTCCCCTTATTATGCCACCACGCTTTGTGCGCCAGGCAGTAGCCAACAACACGGCGCAGTCGCTCGTACAACCGTCTTGCTCGGCGCTTATTTCGGTGTTCGCCTTGCGAACGCTCACTCCGAATAGGCACATTCCGTTTATAAGAACGCTTCGAATGACTAAGGGAATTTTAAAACATCAATATATCGCGTAGTTGACGCAGTGGGTGTTGATGTCAAGGATGCCGTTGTGGATGATTGTTTCGATTCGGGATCGGGCAAGGTCGCAGTCGTGATTTTCGATGGCGTCCACAAGGCTGTCGAGTTTTGTCAGGATTGCATCCTTGTCGCAGTAGGAGAACAGGGCGGAGATGAGTTTCAAGAAGAAACTTTCAAACGCGTTGTACACCAAGGGGAATATGTTGTTGGCTGACGCACACAAGATGACGTGGTGGAATTTGAAGAGTTTTTGCGCTATTTCCATTTCGTCGTCGCAAGTGCGCACGTCATCGAGAATGTCGCGCAGGGTGGCAACGTCTTCGTCTGTGCGGTATTTTGCGGCAAGATACGTGCCTTCGCCCTCGTTGATGCGCCTGAACTCCATAATGGAATTGACGGTTTTTTTGTCGAAACGACCGCCGTTGAAGTTGATGATAGAGATGAGCGTATCGAGTTTTCCGTTTCTTGCATAGTCGGCAACAAACGCGCCTTTGCGTGGCACGATTTCGATAAAGCCCTTGTTTCTCAGCTCTGTCAAGCCGAGATTGACGATGGTGCGGCTTATTTTCATTTCGCTTGCCAGCTCGCGCTCGGTGGGCAGTTTTTCTCCCACTTTGAGTTGCCCGGACAGGATGAGAGCTTCGATTTGCTTGATGAACAATTCCTTCATGGAAGGTGCTATGATTTGATTGAATTTCATTTTTCACTCCGTTGCGAAGATTTGTTTGGCTTGTCGCAAAGTTTTGGTTTGACCAAATACCACAAACAAATTATATGACAAAACCCGACAAAAATGCAACAAATTTTAGTGAAATTTGTGATTTTCTTGCCGTAAATAGATATTTTTTTACTTTTATATTGACTTTATCGGCATTTTCTTTATAATGAATGTTGGTTAGACCAAACAAATTTTGGAGGAATCAAATGAAAAATTACGATGCCATAGTTATTGGCTCAGGCAACGGCGGTTTGTCCGCTGCGTTGACCTTGGCGCAAGCAGGCAAGAAGGTGTGCGTGTTTGAAAAGCACAATATCCCCGGCGGATGCGGCACTTCTTTCAGACGCGGACGTTTTGAGTTTGAAGTTGCGCTTCACCAGCTTTCTTCTATGGGTACGGACGAAAACCCCGGCCCGTTGAGAAAACTTTTTGCGGAATACGGGATTCTTGACAAGATCCAGTGGATTCCCATCGATTCGCTTTTTTCCATCAACTTGCCGGGCGGCAAACGCGTGCCTATTCCTGCAGACAGAAAGAAAGCAGAGCAAGCTTTGATCAAAGTTTTCCCCGAAGAGAAAGAAGGCATTTTGAAATATTTTGACATCTGCTTCAAGTTCTACAAGGAAGCGGGCGATTTTGCCGCAAAGAGCGCAAAGTCCACGGGCGAGCCGAATCCCATCAAAAAAGCTATCATGAAAGCGGGATTCCCCAAGCTCTATCCCACGCTTGCCACCTACGGCGCAAGAAGCACGGACGACGTGTTGAGCGAGATCTTCAAAGGCAAGGAGATCCAACTTTGCTTGTCGGCATACTGGTGCTTTATGGGTGTTCCGCCCGAAAAATTCCCCTTCTCGATCCTTGCGCAATGCACGGCGATTTACATCAGCGACAAGCCCTACTATCTCAGAGGCGGCTCGCAAGTTATGTCGCAAGCTCTTATGGACGCAATCGTCAAAGCGGGCAGTGAAGTCAAGCTCAACTGCGGCATAAGCAAAATCATCGTTGAAAACGGCAAGGCAGTGGGAGCAATCGACCAAAACGGCGAAGAATACCGTGCAAAAGTCGTGGTGTCCAACATCTCTCCGACCGTGACCTACAACAACCTTATCGAAGAAGACAAAGTGCCAAAACAAGTCGTGCCGTACTTCAAGAACTACGAAGTGGGCATCTCGGCTTTGACCTGCTTTATCGCTCTTGACTGCGCGCCCGAAGAAGTCGGTTTCAAGGATTCTTTCAACCTGACCTATTCCAGCCTTGACGCAAACCGCGACTTCAAGAACGCATACTGCCTCGATACGTCCGTCGATCCCATTGTGTCCACTTGCTATACGGTTGACGACAAGGACGGCTATCCCACCGGCACGAGTGTGCTGACGGCAGGCACTTTGAAATTTGCAGACGCATGGGAAAAACTCTCTCCCGAAGAATACTATGACGCAAAATACGCTGCGGCAAACACGATTGTCGATCGTCTTGAAAAGTTGTATCCGGGACTTAGAGAACATATTGAAGAAATCGAAATCGCAACACCGCTTACGCACATGAGATATTTGCATCACCCGGGCGGAGCGATTTACGGCTATGAGCAAAACCTCAAATCTTCCGTGTTCTTCTTCCCGCAAGAGATGTTTATCGACAATCTCTATTTCGCGTCCGGCTGGGTGAACACTTGCGGTTTCGGCCCGAACTATATGTACGGCAACAAGATCGCAAACAGAATTTTGAAGGAGATGAAGTAATATGAAAACCATAAAAGAAACTCTTATCGGCACGATGAAAAACGGCAATAACATTCTCAACGAAATTGCCGTATCCGAAAAAGTGGGCAAGGACTTTTCTCTTGACAAAAACAGAACTCAAAGAATCGTCAATCAACTTCACCCTGCAATTCTCAATCTCAAAATAGCCGAGATCACTTGCGCCACCAAAGACGCAAAGACCATTCGCTTTGTCAGCGAAGACGGATATCTTCCGCCGTTTGAAGCGGGACAATACATCAACGTTGCGGTGGAAATCGACGGCGTGAGAACCACTCGTCCTTATTCTATCTGCTCATCTCCAAGACAAAGAGCCTATTATGAAATCACCGTGGCTCGCATCAATGACGGCTTTGTGTCCGACTACTTCTTGGACAAAGCCAAGGTGGGCGACACGCTTCAAGCCAACGGTCCTGCGGGTGTGTTCCACTTCAACCCCGTGTTTCACTACAAGCGTTCGGTGTTCCTTGCAGGCGGTTCGGGCATCACTCCGTTCATGTCGATGATCCGCGAAGTGCTTGAAAAAGGTCTTGACAGAGAGATTTATCTCTTGTACGGCGCAAGAAATGCCGAAGTTGCAATCTTCAACAAAGAACTCAAAGAGTTTGCAAGCAAATATCCCAACTTCAAATACACTTTGGTGCTGTCCGACAAGGACGCAAAGGGCGGCGACAGACAAGGTTTTGTTGACGCAAAGTGCATCAAAGAAGTGGTCAAAGGCCTTGACAAAACCACGTTCTATCTTTGCGGACCGCAAGTGATGACGGACTTCTGCGTGGAAGCATTGCAGTCTTTGAACGTCCGTCACCGCGACATTCGCCGCGAGATGTTCGGCGCATGCCAAGACATCCAAAACGAGCCGGGATTCCCCCAAGAACTCACGGGCACGGAAACCTTCAAACTCAAAGTGGGCGACAAGGTGATCGATGCAAAATGCAACGAGTCTATCTTGTGCGCTCTTGAAAGAGCGGGCGTCAGAGTCAACGTGTGTTGCAGATCGGGAGAGTGTTCTCTTTGCAGAGTGAAGCTCGTATCGGGCAAGGTGTTTATGCCGCGCGGAGTGTTGCTCCGTCACGCAGACGAGATGTTCGGATACATCCACTCTTGCAAGGCATACCCCATAAGCGATGTGGAAATCGCACTCTAATTTGTTTTCCCTTTTGTGTTTTGATAACCGTCAAACAGCAAAGACCGCCGACTTGTTCGGCGGTTTTTGTTTTGCCGATTTCACCGCAAGTTACAAAATAGGGGCATAAAACGTGTTTTTGGCAAGATTAAAAGGCGGTTAAAAATATTTTTAATTCGCGCCTTATTTACAAAACGACTATTTGATGTTATCATATAATATAACTTAATCGTAGGACACGCGCGTGGGCGCGGTGAAAGTATGAAATTCGGAGAACTCAAAAAACATCTCGATTCTTGTTTGAGCGGCGACAAATTTTGCGCGGTTTATATCGTGACGGGCGATGACGATTATCTCGTGTCGAGCGCGATAAAGTCTTTCAAAAATCTCGTTGCGCCCGAGTATGCCGATTTCAATCTTAGCGTGCTTTCGGGCGACGGTGCAGTGTCGGCGGCGGTGGATTCTGCGTACACTTTCCCCGTATTCGACGAAAGAAAGGTTGTCGTACTCGGGCTTGAAAACGCTACGAGCGAGAGCGAAAAAAGTGCGCTCGACAAGTATTTTTCCGAACCTAGCGAGACGACGGTGTTTGTCATATCCTGTGACGAAGACGTGGCAAAGACCGTAAAGAGCAAAAAAGTGCAACTTGTCGATTGCTCGAAACTCGACGGCGACGAACTTGTGAAAGAGATAACCGATTTGTGTGCGGCAACGCCGTCCGTTGAGATAGAGCGCGGAGCGGTGAGCGAACTTATCGACAGAACGCAGGGTAATATGTCCAGAATCGTGAGCGAAATCACGAAACTCAAATCATATTCGCAAGGCACGATCACAAGACAAGACGTATGCGACATGGTGAGTGCGGATATCGATTTTCAGATATACGAACTTGCAAACGCCGTGAGCGAAAAGAATGCGGATAAGGCAATCGAAGTGCTTGACGTGTTTTTCAGAAACGGCATACGCGGCGTCACTATCATAAACAGGCTATACGACAAATATCGCAACATGTTGCACGCCGAACTCAACAAAAATATGTCCAACGAAGAACTCGGCAAACTTCTCGGTATGAAGTCGGGTGCGGTGTATTTTTTGAGAAAGACGTCGTCAAACTATTCACAGGTGCGACTCAAAAATTGCGTGGATTATCTGCATTCGCTTCAATGTGACGTATTGACCGGCGCGCGCAACGACGTAAGCGCGATTCACGAAGCAATATTGCAACTTCTTGCGATATAAAAGGAGATTTATGAAAAACAAAATAGACAAAAAATATTACGTGTGGATATGGCTCGGATTGTTGTTCGCGTCTTTTGTGGGCAACGTTTATCCCTTGTATTGCGACATCAACGCGTTGGTGATTGCAGGCAAATCCGGCGTCGCGGTAGCAACGCAGATTTTGCTTGACGTGTTCAGTTACGGGCTCGTTCCGATGGCGGTCACGTTCCTTCTCGCGCTCGTTATGTGGTATATTTGCGCGCGTCGCCATGCAAACTACATTTCCCGCAACGACTTTTGTTACTGGGTGATGATTTTTGTCGCGGCAGTGAGACTTTTGGGCGGAGTGATTGATTGTTTTGCAGTGCTAGAGCCTGCAATATACGTCGTCACTTCAACCGTATACACCGTCACTGCGCTTCCTGCGGCAATGCTTATCATGTATTTCTGCGTTTTCAGAAAGTTCTACAATTTCAATCCCGTTGAAAGAGCCAACAGTTTCACGCTTTATTCGATCGTGTTCATGGTGGTGCTCGGTCTTTCGGTGCTTAGCCAAAATCTCACAATCGTGTCTATCGGCGCAAGCACGGACGTGGCGGCGGAACTCATCGCATATCTGCGCGAAATGGGCTATGTCGTCGATTATCTCACGGCACCTATTCAGGTGTATTCTTCAATCGTTGCGATTTGCATTTATTTTGCATATCTTATTGCCGATATAGTGATTGCGGTCATGCTCAAAAAACAAGCGTCCGAATTTAGAAATACCGACACGAGAGAAGATTATCTCAGAAAACATCCCGAAGACCAAAGACAATACGGATACACGCAACGCAACGATACGGGCGATACGTTCGGCGAGTTTGAAAAACAACACGTCAAAAAGAAAGACGACGAACACGTTTTCGACGAGTTCGACATCTGATAAAACTACGGGCGCGACAAGCCCCTACAATCTTAAATTCACAAAGCCGATTCGTCGGCGCGGAGAGAAATATGTCGTACAATTTTGCTCAATACGCAAAAGGAATCAATCTCTATTTCATCATCGACATGGTGATTCTCGTCACCGTGTTTGCAATCATGTTGAGTTTTTTCATTTACAAGCGCAATATGAAAGTGTTCTTCCTTCTTCTTTTGGGCGGAATACTCGAAGTGCTCGTCAACGTGCTTGCCGAACTTCTCGGCGGAGAGATACTTGCAATATCGAAGTACATTATGCACCTTGTCGTCATATTCGACATCGTTGCGGCGTGCGTGGTGTATCAGAACGATTTGAAGAACATCTTCCAAAAAGTCTCCACTGCGAAAGGATTTGAAACGCACAACAGCGACGACGAACTCAGAGACGCCACGGCGGAAATTCTCACCGCATGTCAGGATATGGCAAAACAAGACGTCGGCGCAATCATCATTATCGACAGCGCGGGCGACATTCACGACAACATTCTCGACACAGGCACAAGACTCAACGCAACGTTGTCCGCTCCGCTTTTTGAAAGCATATTCAACACAAAAGCCCCCCTTCACGACGGTGCGGTTATCGTGCGCGGCAACAAAATCATTGCGGCAGGTTGTTTTTTGACTCTCACGCAACGCAACGTCAACAAAGAAATGGGCACTCGTCACCGTGCGGCAATCGGCATCACGGAAGACACCGACGTTTTGTCAATCGTCGTAAGTGAAGAGACGGGTATAATTTCTGTCGTCAAACACGGCGAAATCAAACGCTATATGACAATGGACAAACTCAAAGACGAAATCGAAGAAGCGTACGGCATTTCTCCGACGGCAATCGCTTTGAGAGAAGCGCATCAAGGACGCAGAAAGAGCAAGTTTGCAAGCAAAATAAGAAAGAACGGAAGATTTGACTAATGAATACGATAAAGGCAACAAATATACTTATTCCAAAAGACTGCGACCATAAAAAATGGTCTGTCGTGGCGTGCGACCAATTCACGTCGGAGCGCGGATACTGGAAAAAACTGGAAGATTTTGTGGGTGACGCGCCCAGCACGCTGAAACTCGTGTTTCCCGAAGTTTATCTAGAAGACGACGACAAACAGGAACGCATAGAAAACATCAATGCGACGATGAACGAGTATCTGACGGGCGGTGTGTTCCGCACGCTTGAAAACAGTTGCGTCGTGATGAAAAGAACGACTGCAAGCGGCGTATCTCGTCTCGGCGTTGTGTGTGCTGTCGACCTTGAAGATTATTGCTTCACGCACCCGTCCCATGCGTTTATACGTTCGACGGAAGGCGTAGTTCTCGACAGAATCCCGCCAAGACTTGCCATACGCGAAAATGCTCCGCTCGAATTGCCGCATATAATGCTTCTCATCGACGACAGAAAAAAGAGCGTCGTAGAAGGGCTTTGGGCAAGAAGAGAAGGACTAGAAAAAATCTACGATTTCGATTTGAATATGGGCGGCGGACATCTCGAAGGATACCGCATCGACGCAAACGAAGTCGCAAAAGAGTTTGAAAAATACTATCAATCCGTGCAAAATCTGTACGGGCAGGAAAGCAACGACTTCATCTTTGCAGTCGGTGACGGCAACCACTCTCTTGCAACCGCGCAAGCACACTGGAATCGCATAAAACAAGGTTTAACCGATGCACAAAAGGCAGTTCATCCTGCCAGATTTGCACTTTGCGAGATTGAAAATCTGCACGATGACGGCATAGTTTTTGAGCCGATACACCGTTTTGTATTCGGCGCAGGCGACGATTTTTGCGAGTATCTTGCAAGCAATTTGCACGGCACGCAATCCGTGAAAGTCTTTTCAAAAGACGGAGAGCGAGAAATCTCCGTTGACGACAACGGCGCAAAAGCAATCAAGGATATCCAAGGCGCAATCGACGATTATCTCAAATCGCACGCGGAGTGCAAAGTCGACTACATACACGGCATAGAACATCTTCAAAGCGTTGCAAAAGAAAACGACGGCGTGGCAATCGTAATGCCAAAGATAAAGAAAGAAGAACTCTTCGGCTACGTGCTTGAAAACGGCACGCTGTGCAGAAAGGCGTTCTCTATGGGCGAAGCGGAAGAAAAGAGATATTATTTCGAAGCAAAACTCATAAAGTGAGTCACGCTTTCTTTGCAATTACATATAATGGCGAAAAGGCAAAATATGAAAGTTTGTAAATTCGGAGGAACGTCAATGGCGAACGGCGAGACTATATCGCGCGTCGTTGACATAATAAAACAAGAGCCCGACAGACGATATATCGTCGTGTCCGCACCGGGCAAGAGAAACAAAACGGACGTGAAAGTCACCGACGCTTTGTACGCTTGCTATGCCGAGTGCGTTGAAAAAGGCAACTGTGACGAGACGTTCAAAGCGGTGAGAAAACGCTTTGAAGACATAGTGGAAAGTCTCGGCGTCGACGTTGCAATCGACGATGTTCTCGACAAGATCAAGTTAGGCATTGAATCGGGCAAAACCGCAGACTATGCGGCGTCAAGGGGAGAGTATCTCTCTGCGCTCGTGCTTGCAAAAAAACTCGGATACGAGTTTGTCGACACTGCCGACATAATCAAATTCAACGGCGAAAAATTGCAGATGCATTATTCGCTCGACCTTATAAAAAAACGTCTCGAAAACGTCGAGTATGCCGTCATACCGGGTTTTTACGGCACGAATCAGAACTGTGAAATAACCACGTTTTCGCGCGGCGGCTCGGACATAACCGGCGCACTCGTTGCGCGTGCCGTCGGAGCGGATATTTATGAAAACTGGACGGACGTTGACGGCTTTCTCACCGCAGATCCGCGTATAGTCGACGATCCCGAAATAATCGATTATCTCAGTTATCGCGAACTTCGCGAACTTGCGTATATGGGCGCGGAAGTGCTTCATCCCGAGTCGATTTTTCCCGTCCGCAGCGTAGGAATTCCCATAAACATCAAAAATACGTTCAATCCGTCTTATCCCGGCACTATGATCGTGTCCGAAAAGAATCTGCCAAAAAACAAAAAGGTCATCACAGGTATCGCCGGCAAAAAAGGATTCACAATCATCAACGTCGAAAAAGATATGATGAATTCCGAGATAGGTTTTGGCAGAAAAGTGCTTTCCGTTCTCGAATTCGAAGGCATATCTTTCGAGCACGTTCCGAGCGGTATCGACACGCTTTCCGTCGTCATCCGTGACGAATACATCGCCGGCAAAATGCAAAAGGTGCTTGCTTCTTTGCAAGAATCCATCAACGCCGACAACATCGAGATACACAGCGGCCTTTCGCTCATCGCAACCGTCGGACACAACATGGCTTCTCGTCTCGGCACTGCCGCAACCCTGTTTTCCGCACTTGCCGACAACAACATCAACATCCGCATGATAGACCAAGGCTCATCCGAACTCAACATCATAGTCGGTGTAGATACGTTTGATTATGAGAAGGCTATCAATTCCATTTACAACGCCTTCCGATGACCGCGCTATTGAGCGACTGACTTTGTCAACATCCCGAGCCTGCCAACTCATGTACTATGTGTACATTAGGGTTGTCATTCTCGGGGTGTTTTCGCGTCATTCATCTCAATATCGCGGTCATCTCATGCTTTGGCGATGCTTTTCAATTTCCACCGATTAAAATCAACAATTCCGTTGAGAGTTTAAAAAAATATTGCTATATTTATTATAATATGATATTATTTTAGAAACAATAAGGAGACGGTTATGCTCAATCTCGAATGTCAAACGGTGTATGACGTCATTCGCTCGATTGCGGGTGAAAACGACGTGTATAAGATTGTGGAAGCCGATGAAATCATCGACAGAATGCCCAAAGAAATTGCGCTCACAAAGGTGCAATTGTCCGCAATTATTCGCGAACTGAAAGACAGAGAATACATCACCGTCAAGTACTTCACGCCCGACGAATATTGCCTTCTCGTCATCAAGCGCATTGACGAAAGAGCGAAACTTCAACAAGCGGAAGTCGTAGCACCGGAACAGCCTGCGGAAGAGCAAAAAGAGAAGAAAGGCGAGAAAAAAAGCAGTGATGACAAGCCCGCAAAAGTTGCAGGCAAAGGCGTGACTTTCATTGCGGCACTTCTCGGTTCGTTTATAGGCAGCGGTATAGTTGCGACGATAACGGCACTTATCATAAAATTCGTAATAATGGCGTAAAACGACGTTTAACGGTGCGAAATCGCATTATAAAATGTCGAAAATTGAAAACACTGAAGATTTAAGATATATTTGGTGAGATATGGCAACTGTTCAAATCGACCGTCAACACGTGTTGACGAAAAAGGAAAAGGCGGTTATGAGAATCGTGTATCAGGAAGCGGAAAGACAGAACGGGTCTTGCCTGCTTTCGCCTATCGATATTCTCGAAAAGATACCGCTCGATATACCCTTTGAAGAAGACGAACTCGATCAGACGTTGCGCAATCTCGAAATCGACGAGTATTTTGACGTGATACGCTCTGACAAGAAAGGCGAGTTGGTATACTGCATCAATATGCAAAAAAAAGGTTTGCAGTTTGCACGCGTCGAGCATGCATTCAAGTCTAATCTCGCACTCAAAATAATGCTCACTTTGGGGCTCAGCGTCGTGACCGCGCTCATAGGTGTGGGCATAAGATATCTCGTCGGAAAACTCATAGGCGGATAATGGAATTTGAACTTGTCAGCAAGTACAAGCCTACGGGGGACCAACCGCAGGCTATAAAAAAAATCGTCGAAGGATTGAAAGACGGTTTCAACACGGAAGTTTTGCTTGGCGTCACCGGCTCGGGCAAAACTTTTACTATGGCAAATATTATTGCCCAAATCCAAAAACCTACGCTCGTCATAGCGCACAACAAAACGCTTGCCGCTCAACTTTGCAACGAACTTCGAGAGTTTTTCCCGAAGAACAGGGTTGAGTTTTTCGTTTCTTATTACGACTATTATCAGCCCGAAGCCTACATTCCGCGCACGGACACTTATATCGAAAAAGACCTTGCCGTCAACGAAGAGATAGACAAGTTGCGAAACTCCGCCACCGCTTCCCTTTGCGAAAGACAGGACACGATAGTGGTTGCGAGCGTGTCGTGCATATACGGTTTGGGCGCGCCGACGGACTATTTTGAGAGCGCAATATCTTTGCGTGAAGGTGACGAAATAGACCGTGACGAACTTGCAAGACGTCTTGTTGACATTCAATACAAGCGAGCAGACGTGGACTTTGTGCGTTCTACGTTTAGAATGCGCGGAGATACGATAGACATTTTTCCGTCCACTTCGAGCGAAGTTGCGGTGCGCGTCGAGATGTTCGGAGATACGGTTGACCGCATTTGCGAGATAGACGGCACGACGAGCAAAGTGCTCAACGAACTCAAACATACGCTCATTTTCCCTGCCACGCAATACGTCATCAGCGGTGATAAAGAAGCGATTCTGAAGCGTATTCTTCACGACAAAGCCGAGCGAGTCAAGTATTTTGAAGAACGCGGCAAGCTCATCGAAGCACAACGTATCGACGAGAGAGTCAACTACGACGTGGAGATGATAAGAGAAGTCGGCTATTGCAGCGGAATAGAGAACTATTCGCGCTATTTCGACGGCAGACAACCGGGGCAAGCACCGTACACGCTTCTTGACTTCTTCGGCAAAGACTTTGTCACGTTCATTGACGAAAGCCACATGACAATTCCGCAAATACGAGCAATGTACAACGGCGACAGAGCAAGAAAGGACAATCTCGTGGAATACGGTTTCCGTCTTCCGTCCGCGTACGACAATAGGCCGCTCAGGTTTGAAGAATTCGACGCACGCATACGCCAAATCGTGTGTATGTCGGCAACGCCCGCACAATACGAACTCGACAGAGCGGATTTGGTTGCGGAGCAAATCATAAGGCCGACCGGGCTTCTCGACCCCGAGATAGAAATCAAACCTATCGAAGGACAAATCGACGACCTTATCGGAGAAATAAACAAAGTCGTCAAAGATAAGGGCAGAGTGCTCGTCACGACGCTCACCAAAAAGATGGCGGAAAATCTCACCGATTATCTCAAAGAAGTGGGCATAAAGGTGCGCTATATGCACTCGGATATAGACACGCTCGAACGTATCGACATCGTGCGCGGACTCAGAGAAGGCGACTTTGATGTGCTTGTGGGGATAAACCTTTTAAGAGAAGGTCTCGACCTTCCCGAAGTGCAACTCGTTGCGATTCTCGACGCAGACAAGGAAGGCTTTTTGAGAAGCGAATCGGCACTCATTCAGACTATCGGTCGTGCGGCAAGAAACGACAAAGGCAGAGTCGTCATGTATGCGGATACGATGACGCAAAGCATGCAAAGAGCCTATGACGAAACCATGCGCAGAAGAAAGATTCAGGACGAGTACAACAAGGCTCACGGCATAGTGCCCAAGACCGTTGTCAGCACGATAAAGAATTCTCTTGAAATCACCAAAAAGGAAGTTAAGAAAGAGAATTTGAGCGTTAAAGATATGATTAAGGAAGTTGAACGCATCAAAGGGCTTATGTCGGTTGCGGCAGAAAGGCTTGATTTCGAAAAGGCGATTGCACTTCGCGACGAGATGAACGAACTTAAAAAACAAATCAAAAAGTTTAGTTAAGTCTTGTTGTCGGCCGCATAGAAGAATTACGATTTGCGGAAAATATAGGGCGCACACACGCAACAAAATACGGAAAATACAAAGACTTAATACATAGAGAAAAACGAAAAAGAAGAACGATATATGGACAAGATTTTCGTAAAAGGCGCAAGAGAAAACAATCTCAAAAACATCGACGTCGAGATACCGCGCGACAAACTCGTGGTGTTCACGGGGCTTTCCGGAAGCGGCAAATCGTCGCTTGCTTTCGACACTATCTTTGCGGAAGGACAGAGAAGATACGTCGAGAGCCTTTCAAGTTACGCGCGCATGTTTTTGGGGCAGATGCAAAAACCCGACGTTGACTACATCGAAGGGCTTTCTCCCGCAGTTTCAATCGACCAAAAAACCACTTCGCACAATCCGCGCTCAACCGTTGGTACAGTCACCGAAATATACGACTATTTACGACTTTTGTTTGCGAGAGTCGGCACTCCCCATTGTCCGAAATGCGGCAGAGAGATAGAGCGTCAGACGGTTGACCAGATATGCGACAGAATCATGGAACGCACGGGCGTGAAACTTCAACTTCTCGCACCTATCGTTCGTGGCAGAAAGGGCGAATACCGCAAGGAACTTGAACAACTTAAACGCGCAGGATACGTGCGTGTGCGCGTGGACGGAGTCAATTACACTCTGGACGAAGAGATTACGCTTGACAAAAACATTAAGCACACGATAAGCGTCGTAATCGACCGTATCGTCGTCAAGGACGGCGCGCAAAGACGTATTTCGGACGCAATCGAAAGTGCGATAAAATTGTCCGAAGGGCTTGTGATTGCCGATTTTGACGGAGAAGAAGTGCTTTACTCCACAAAGTACGCTTGCCCCGATTGCGAGTTGTCTTTTGAAGAACTCACGCCGAGACTTTTCTCGTTCAACAATCCGTACGGCGCATGCCCCGAGTGCGGGGGCTTAGGTTTTCGCAACGAAATAGACGTCAATCTGCTCGTCACCGACTGGAATAAATCTCTCAAAGACGGTGCGATAAAGGTCAGCGGTTGGGACGCCGGGCACATGTCTCAAATGCAATTCCGCGCGCTTTCGCAGGCATACGGATTTTCTATGGATACTCCGCTCAAAGATTTGCCGCAAAACGTTCTCGACATAATTTTCTACGGCAACGACGGAGATCGTATCCCTATGGAATACAACTCGCGCACGTTCAGTGGTTTCTATCACGCAAGTTACGAAGGCGTGGCAAAAAATCTTATGCGCCGCTACAACGACACCGACAGCGAGATGGTGAAAAACGAGATTGCCAAATATATGAAAGAAGTGCCTTGCATGAAGTGCGGCGGAAAACGACTGAAACCCGAAGCGCTTGCGGTTACGATAGACGGCAAGAATATCTTTGAACTCACCGAAATGTCCGTTGCAAATCTCAAAGAGTTTATGGGCGGACTTACGCTCACGCACACGCAACATCTAATTGCGGACAGAATCGTCAAAGAGATATGTGCGCGCCTTGACTTTCTCATCAACGTAGGGCTCGATTATCTCACGCTTTCGCGCTCGGCGGCAACGCTCAGCGGTGGCGAGTCGCAACGTATCCGTCTTGCAACGCAAATCGGCAGCGGACTTACGGGCGTGCTGTACATTCTCGACGAACCGAGCATAGGTTTGCACCAAAAGGACAATCAACGCCTTTTGCAATCTCTCAAGAATTTGCGTGATTTGGGCAATACGCTCATCGTCGTCGAACACGACGAAGAGACCATTCGAAACGCCGATTATATCGTCGATATAGGTGTGGGGGCAGGCATACACGGCGGAAAAGTCGTGGCATGCGGCACGGTTGACGACATCATGGCAAGCAAGGACAGCATAACCGGTAAATACCTAAGCGGAGAACTCGCAATCCCCGTGCCTATCGCAAGAAGAAAGGGCAACGGGAATTTCATCACCGTCAAAGGCGCAAAACAGAACAATCTCAAAAATATCGACGTGAGCATACCGCTCGGTGCGTTCACATGCGTAACAGGCGTGTCGGGCAGCGGCAAATCGTCTTTTGTCAACGAAGTGCTTTATCCCGCGCTTTCAAACTCTCTTATGCGCGCGAGAAATACGCTCGGCAATTTCGATTCTATCGAAGGCATCGAAAACGTCGATAAGGTCATTTGCATAGACCAAAGCCCAATCGGCAGAACTCCGCGCTCCAACCCTGCAACGTACACGGGAGTTTTCGGCGATATAAGAGAACTTTTTGCCACGCTTCCCGACTCGAAGGCAAGGGGATATACGGCAGGCAGATTCTCGTTCAACGTCAACGGCGGACGTTGCGAACACTGCGGCGGCGACGGTATAATCAAAATCGAAATGCATTTTTTGCCGGATATTTACGTGCCGTGTGAAGTGTGCAAGGGTGCAAGATACAACCGCGAAACGCTGGAAGTGAGATATAAAGGCAAAAATATCAGCGAAGTGCTGGATATGACAATCGAAGAAGCAACCGAGTTCTTTGCAAACATTCCGAAAATCAAGAACAAAATCAAAACGCTCAACGACGTGGGACTCGGCTACGTAAAACTCGGGCAATCGTCAACGACTTTGAGCGGCGGCGAGGCGCAACGCGTCAAACTTGCAACCGAACTTTCGCGCAGATCCACCGGCAAAACCGTCTATATTCTCGACGAGCCCACGATGGGACTTCATACGCACGACGTTGCAAAACTCATCACGATTCTTGACAGGCTCGTCGAGCAGGGCAACACGGTGGTCGTCATCGAACACAATCTCGACGTTGTGAAAGTTGCCGATTATATCGTCGATCTGGGACCTGACGGCGGCGACAAGGGCGGCACGATAGTTGCTCAGGGCACGCCCGAAGAAGTCGCAAAGGTAGAAAAGAGCTATACGGGACAATTCCTTAAAGATATCTTGAAGTGAACGCACCGTTCACGTTTGCAATTTATGGTAACTTTGTTTCGACAAATGAAAACGATAAAACGAAAACGCAGTCTGTGACTGCGTTTTTTATGTCGTTTGCGGAATAGAGAATTATGTTTTTTCTTTCGGCACCGTTGTCGATGCGGCATCATGCGCTTAAAACCGCAAGGGAATGAAAGCGTCGTTTTATCTTTTACGAATGTCTATGGTGATAAAAGCAAAAATAAAACGCCGAGATAACTCCGCGTTTCGTGTTTTTTTGTCAGTAGTTGCGACGCCCGATAAGATAGTCTACGGATACGCCGAAGAAAATGCTAAGTTCAATCAACGTGTCATAGTCGGGTTGGTTTCTGCCCACTTCCCAGCCTGAAATGGTGGATTTTGACACTTTGAGATGCTCCGCCAAATCTTGTTGGAGCATGTTTTTCTCTTGACGCAGAGATTTTAATCTTTCGGGAAAACAACTGTGCAACATAATATTTAGTTCCTTCTTACGCATATATAATAATACACTTATCGTGTTGATGTCAAACGTTGTTTACCTTTTTGAATGATATATTTTTCTATTGCGTTTTTTATATATGATTTTCGGTTTTCGATTTTGTCCGCAAGATGCCGAAAAGCGAAATGCAAAAATATGCGATGTTGTCGCAGAAAAAACAAAACAATACGATAGCAAATTAACGCTTGATAAAAGTTTGCGTTTTCAAGCGCGGCGGCGGAGTTGATTTATCTTCGGATGTGTAGTAAAATAAGCCTATAAAAGAAAAACGGAAGGCTTTTATGGAAGATATGTATACGAGAACGGAAATGCTCATCGGAGACAAAGTGAACGCACTCAAAAACGCGCGCGTTTTGGTGTGCGGCGTCGGCGGAGTGGGCGGATACGTTGTGGAAGCGCTTGCAAGGGCGGGCGTCGGTACGATTGCCGTTCTTGACAACGACGTTTTTTCCGTGAGCAATCTCAATAGACAGATTTTGTCGACGAGAGAGACTGTCGGAAGACGCAAAACGCAGGTTGCCGTCGAAAGAATAAAATCAATAAATCCCGAGTGCAAAACGATAGAGTACGATTTATTTTTCAATGCCGATACACAAGAGAGAGTTCCGCTTGCCGACTTTGACTATATAGTAGACGCAATCGACACGGTGAGCGCAAAACTCGAGTTGATAATGAGAGCGAAATCTCTCGGTGTAGATATAATCTCGTGTATGGGCACGGGCAATAAACTCGGCACGAATTTTGAAGTTGCCGACGTGTATAAGACAAGCGTTTGTCCGCTTGCAAAGGTGATGCGAAGAGAACTCAAAAAACGCGGTGTGAAACGCCTTAAAGTCGTATATTCGAAAGAAGACCCGATTATTCCCGAAAACACGCCGTGCGAAAACGGAAGACATATCCCGGGGAGCATAAGTTTTGCGCCTGCAATTGCCGGAATGGTGCTTGCAAGCGAAGTGATAAAGGATATAATAAATCGTTGAGAAAATCAAAATAATCGTAAAACGAGATTTAATATATGCGAAACCGAAGTGCAAACTGCGGATTGTGAGAATATATGGACAGTATATTTTTCGGAAAACTTAATATCGAAGTCGCTTCGGCAAGCGGAATCGAAGCCGTCGTGAAAAGAGAACTTGTTCGTCTGGGATACGAGCCTAGCGGCGCAAATCTCGGAAGAATAGAGTTTGAAGGAACGTTTGAAGACGTCTTGCGCGCAAACGTTTTTTTGCGTAGCGCAAACCGCGTTCGCATCGTGCTTGCAAAGTTCAAAGCGGAGACTTTCGACGAATTGTTTGACGGAATATTTTCTATGCGTTGGCAGGACGTTTTGACAAGAGACGCAAGAATAATCGTTGACGCAAAGAGCGTAAAGAGCAAACTGTTTGCTTTGAGTGCGGTGCAAAGCGTCGTAAAAAAAGCAATTATTTCAAAACTTTCTACCGTGTATAACGGTACTTTCGACGAGAGCAGCGCACAGTATTGTATAGAAGCGGCAATCGTTGACGACATCGTGACGGTGACGCTCGATACGTCGGGAGAAGGTCTGCACAAGCGCGGATACCGCACGTACCTTGGCGAAGCACCCATTCGTGAAACTCTTGCAGCCGCAATGATTCAACTGTCCGTATGGAATCCCGAAAGAGTGCTTATAGATCCGTTTTGCGGCTCGGGCACGATACCTGTTGAAGCAAGCCTTATAGGTCTCGACATTGCGCCCGGTATGAACAGAAATTTTGCTTGCGAGCAGTTTGCAAATGCGCCCAAAGTGCGTGAAAAGGTGCAAGACGAAGCCGAGCAGCGCATAAAACGCGACAGACAACTGCGCATAAGCGGTTTCGACATAAATAAAGACGCCATAAAACTTGCCTTGAAACACGCGGAGCGCGCAGGGGTTAAGGACAATATACACTTTCAGGTTCAGGATATGAGAGACCTTTCGTCAAAGTATGCTCACGGCGTGATAATCACAAATCCGCCGTACGGTGAGAGACTTATGAAAGAAGACGAACTGAAAACTTTGTACAGAGATTTCGGAAGAGTCACGGCAAAACTCGACGAATGGTGCGTGTATGCAATAACGTCATATCGCGGTTTTGAAAAGTATTTCGGTCGCAGAGCGGACAAGGTGAGAAAACTTTACAACAGCGAGCTCGAATGCAATTTCTATCAATATCTTGCTTCGCCACCGCCGAAGAAAGACGGTCAAACTCGGTGAAACAAGCCGCTTTTTATAGAGAACAAAACAAAACATAGAGAAATAACAAATTGACATATATTGCGCAAATCTGCGGTTTATCGTGCGTTTTGCGTTGATAAAACGTCGATACGGAGAATAATATGCGAGCATTGATACAACGTACGTTCAGATCGAAACTGTTTGTCGACGGACAACTTATAAGCGAAATCCCGAGTGGACTTACCATATTTTTGGGAATTCAGAAAGGCGACACGGAGGAGCAAGCGGATTATCTTGCGAGAAAAATCGCAAAACTCAGAGTGTTCAGAGACGACAACGACAAGATGAATCTCGACATAACCCAGGCGGGCGGAGAGATACTTCTCGTATCGCAGTTTTCGCTTGCGGGAACGCTTGGAAAGGGAATGGGAAATCGTCCCGATTTCGGGCATGCGGAACTTCCCGACAGGGCGAGAGAATTGTACGTTCGTGTGACGGAGAAAATCAGGCAGCAAGGCATCGTCGTCAAGAACGGTGTTTTCGGGGCGCATATGTACATCGAACAGGAGCAGGACGGACCGTTGTCGTTCGTATTCGAGTGCTGATATGATTAAGATAATGTTCGTGTGTCTCGGCAATATCTGCCGCTCGCCTATGGCTGAGTGCGTGATGTCCGATATGATTGCAAAACGCGGATTGCAAAACGAAATATCCGTTTACTCAAGCGCAACGTCGTCGGAAGAAATTGGCAATCCGATTTATCCGCCTGCTGTGAAAAAAATGAGAGAAGAGTCCGTGCCTGTTCTCAATCATAGGGCGACAAGGCTTTGTTCGTCGGATAAAACCCGATACGATTATTTTGTCGGGATGGAAGAGCGCAACCTGATTGCAATGCGCAGAATTCTCGGAGAAGACGCGAAAGTGTGTCGTCTGCTCGATTTTGCAAAAAATCCGAGAGACATCGCAGATCCGTGGTGGACCGGCAACTTTGACGTGACTTACGATGATATTGTTGAAGGATGTGGGGCTTTGCTCGAACATATAATTAAGTGCGATTTATGACGCGTGTATTGCGACGTATATTAGACGTACTATTTGTGACGATATAATTCGTATTGATATTTTTTATACCCACGCACAAGCGGCGAATGATTTTTAAGATATGGAAAAAGTATTAAATCTTCTATTTGAAAACGCAGATCCGAAGTATAAATGTTTTCACAGTGCGTTGATTCCGACGGTTAATCCCGAAAGTATAATCGGGGTGAGAATGCCTACGATGAGAAAAATTGCAAAGACGCTTCTTTGCGACGAGAACTTCGTCTTAAACGAAAGAGAAGGTTTTCTTTCAGAACTTCCGCACACCTATTACGACGAAAACGTGCTGCACGCACTTATTGTTGAAAGTGAGAAGAATTTTGTCGTTGCAATTAAAGAAACCAACGAATTTTTGCCGTTCGTCGATAACTGGGCGGTTTGCGACGTTTTTGCTCCGAAAGTTTTTGAAAAACACAAAGACGAACTGTGGAAGGAGATTTGCAAGTGGTTGAAGTCGGACGAAACATATACGGCCCGTTTCGGCATAGTCAATGCAATGCGCCATTTTCTCGACGAAGATTATTCAATCGACAAAATGGAAAAAGTGCTCGAAGTCAAATGTGGAGAGTATTACGTTGATATGGCGGTTGCCTGGTATATGAGTTTTGCACTTATCAAACAATGGGATGACGCTATAAAAGTCATTGAAGAGAAAAAACTCGACGTGTGGGTGCATAACAAAAGCATTCAGAAAGCAATCGAAAGTTACAGAATCCCCGACGATAGAAAAACATATTTGAAAACGCTTAAAATACACGAATAGTGTTTTATTATGCCATATTTGTCCAAAAATCGACAATTATCGCAATATAAATACACGAATAGTGTTCTAATTAACTTAAATATAAAACGACGTAACGTTACAGATTAAATACACGAATAGTGTTTGTGGTTGATAATCGCAAAGTCAAATTATCGGATATAATACACTTTTCGTGTCTTTAATATGCTATCGATTTTCTTAGATCGGAAGAGCACACGTCTGAACTCCAGTCACGCCAATATCTCGTATGCCGTCTTCTGCTTGAAAAAAA